>Ga0055535_1000120_pt1 | contig 84144 bp, 71 predicted proteins | sample Araplaol_mTSA_r2_FD_54992 | JGI IMG/M metagenome (GOLD analysis project Ga0055535, IMG submission 54992) | Arabidopsis root microbial communities from North Carolina, USA - plate scrape CL_Col_mTSA_r2 | ecosystem: Host-associated > Plants > Roots > Endosphere | place: USA: North Carolina... | reverse complement strand
GCTCGGTGGTCGATTGGTATAGCTCGCCATTGCATTCGCTGAAAACGGCGCAAATGGGGCCGGCGCAAACCCAGCCGCCTGCTGCGCGCCACTGATTGGATGCCAAGCCGTCTGCGTAATCCCTCATGACTGCAACCGCGCCCAATACCCCATCTTGCGGGGCCGTCATTCCCGCGTAAGCGGGAATCCCTTTTTACTGGTGCATCAGAGCACCATGGGTGATTCGCTTCGCTCACCCCTTCGGGGCCGTCCATTTGGACGTTCTCCGCGCTTCGCGCTACGTCCTGCTTTCGCGGTAATGACGTCAAGGAAAAATGTAGCGCCTCGTCAAGTCGCTTGCCGACTACCGAGCACCGCGGCTAAACAGCACCACCTCCACGGTTTCGATCAGGATCAGCATGTCGAACAGCAAGTTGTGGTTTTTGACGTAAAACAGGTCGTATTTGAGTTTTTCGGCGGCATCTTCGACCGACGCGCCATACGGATAACTCAGTTGCGCCCAGCCGGCGAGACCCGGTTTCAAACAATGGCGCAAGCTGTAGAACGGAATTTGGGTAGCGAGGTCGGCCACGAACTGCGGCCGTTCCGGACGCGGACCGACGATGCTCATGTCGCTCTTGAGCACGTTCCACAGCTGCGGCAATTCATCGAAACGCAACTTGCGGCAAATGCGGCCGACGTGCGTGACGCGATCATCTTGCCGGCTGGCCCAGCGCGCAACGCCGTCGCGTTCGGCATCGGTGCGCATGCTGCGGAATTTAAGCAACCAGAACGTCTGGCCGTTTTCGCCGACACGTTCCTGCCGATACAGAATGGGCTGGCCAGGACCGGATTCGAGACGGATGGCCAGCGCCACCAGCAGCATCAACGGCCAGCACAGCAGCAATAATGCGGCAGCCGCCATCACGTCGAAACAGCGCTTGGTCAAGCGGCGCAGCGGCGTGGCGTGGAAACCACCGGAAAACACCAGCCACGACGGTTCCAGCGACAGCAATTGCACGCGGCCGGATTCGCGTTCGAAGAAGGTGGTGAGGTCGGTGATCATCACGCCGGCCTGCCGGCACGCCAGCAGGCTATCCATCGGTAGCCTGCCGCGGCGATCGTCGACGCCGACGACGATCTCGTCGATTTGCTCGCGCTTGGCCAGCACCGGTAAAGGATCGTCCGACGTCAGCAACTTGTCTGCCGGGATGGCGATGTTTTCGCCAGGGCAGGGCAGGTAGCCGACTACGGTAAAACCGCGCCGATCCGAACGCCGGCGCATGCGGTTATGAATCTGCGCCGCGCGTTGACCGGTGCCGAGAATCAACACGCGCGGCTTGAGCGATTCGATGTCCACCACGCGCATGAATAGCAGGCGGAACACCATGACCGCCAGGAAACCCATCACCAGAGCCATGCTCAGCACGCCACGGCCGACATACGCCTGCGGCACCAGGTAATAACCGACGATAAGCAGCAGCCCGCCGATAACGAAGGCAACCGCCTGGCGCGCCACGGTACCTTGCCAGGTGGTGCGCAGGTGCGTGCGGTATTCACCGAGCGCCGCCATGCCGAACATGATGACCACCGCAAAGATCACGGACCGCAACAGCAAGTGATGCGATACGTCGACCAGGTCCTCGGCGTTGCGCAAATAGCGAAGCTGCATGGCCAGGTACAGCGATGACGCAAGCAGCGCCAATTCGGCTATGCCGAACAGCACCAGCCAGCGCACCGTTTGACGGCGAAGAAAGCGAAGCATCCCAGCTACCCCTAAACACTATTTCCCCTCGAGGAAGCCGAAACTACGCCATTTTTTTATCGGTGTCGATGTCGATGTTTAGCCGTCTAAAAGGTGTTGCATGCGCGATACATCGGGCGCGTTTCATGGGTGATACATGGGTGAGAAAGTGCTTGAAGAGAGACGCGCGGGTACAGTTATTGAACTCTGCGCAACGCATTTGTTTTTGTAGGCTGGGATGAAATCCCAGCATGGATAGGCATGGCGATGCTGGGATTTCATCCCAGCCTACGAGGCTGCACGCGCCGTCGGATGACGAGAAAAAACGTGCTTACACCGCCTCCGGCAACGCGGCAGCCCGCATCACCACCCGCAACTGATCGGCGAGCCGCAAGGCAAGCGCAACCACCGTCAAGGTCGGAAACGCCCATCCGCCGGTGGGAAATACAGAACTCCCGGCGATATGCAGGTTATCTACCCCATGCACGCGGCACTGGGTGTTGACCACGCCGCGCCGCGGATCGCTGGACATGCGCGTCGTGCCGATGTGATGCGCAGTGGTGTGGACTTGCGCGATGGTGTTGTCGTCGCTCAACCATTCGGCAGGCTGATAGGTGCCGCCGCATGCACGGGCAAGCTCGGTGCCAAACAAGGCCGCCGCGGTGCGGTACGTATGGCGATCGAGCGCGGTAAGCCGCCAGTCGACACAGGCTTTCGGCAGACCCAAGGCATCGCACTCATGGGCGAGGGTGATGCGACTATCGGGATTGGGGGCTTGCTCGAAATACCCCATCAGCTCCACCCAATTGCTGCGCACGACTGGCTTGTTGCGCAGCTTTCGCAGGAACGCCTTGACGATATCGGTGGAACCTAGACCTACGCGCAGCGCCAGCATCGCAATATGGTCGTTACGTGCGCTCACATCCTCATCGTTGGCCGGCGCGTTTCGCAATGCTGCGCACAGGCGTGCTTCCAGCAGTGCATTTTCATCCTGCGCGGGCGGCCGCAATGCCGCGCGGAAATCGCGCAAGGATCGGATGCCTGGTGGGACCGGCCCTTCCACGGCAAACGGATGCACGCGCCCGTTCAAGATGCGCTGCGCTTTCTGGAATGCGTGGGATAAACCAATTTCCGGAAGCGCGGGGGAGAGGCTTTTGCCAAGATGGCGATCGTAGGGCCGCGTCAGGCGCTCTGGCGTATCGGTAATGACCGTACCCATGCTGCCGCAGGGATGGTCCATGAAATAACGGCCGACGAGGTCGTGTTCGTTTCCCAGCCCGCGCGGCAACATCGAGGTGGACAACAGCAGCATGCGCGCATTTTCGATACCGCCGCAGGCGAGTACGTAATGCTTGGCCCGAACGACACCTTTGCGTCCATGGACGGTGCCGATACGCGCGTGGCGAACGGAAGCACCGTTGGCCGAGGCACGTAGTTCAAGCAGGTTGGCATGCAGCACGACGGTAATGTTGGCAGCTTTTTTCAGCTCGTTCCGATAAGCCTCGCCGAACAGAATAGGGCTGCGCGCAAAGACCTGATTGACCAGCTTGTCAGCGTCGAACAGGAGTGGGGCGCGGGCGAGCGGCGTCAGAAAAGCGCCATCAGTAAGGTAGTGCGCCTCGATCTGGCAATAGGCTTGCGCGCGTTCGTAGTACGGCTTCAACTCGCCATAAGCGATAGGCCAGCCGCTGTGCGGCACCCAGTCGCGTTCGGCCAGATCATGGCTGCTTAGCGGGATGCAGCCGCCACCCCACAGATTGCAGCTGCCGCCAAAGACGCGCATGCGCGATGTGCCGGCATCGAAGGGAAGGGGGCCGATGGACAAGCCTTCGTACAGCGCCTGGCTTTGTTCTTCGCCGTTGGCGCCGCCACCCTCGATCAGACATACGCTGATGCGCGTGCCGATGAAATGCCTCGCCATGGCGATGCCAGCTGCGCCGGCACCGACGATGCACAGATCCGCATCAAAGTCGGATGCGGTCGAACTATCCATGTAATCAATGATCACGTCGCCCCCAAGGCTCTTGCGTGCCCATGTCGCGGCTAGATGCCTAAGCTACTCGCAGTAGTACTCCCTATACCAGCTTACGAAGTTTGCGATGCCTGTGGCTACCGATATTTTTGGCGCGTAGCCAACGGACTGTATCAGTTCTGTTACATCCGCTTCGGTGTCGGGCACATCGCCGGCCTGCAAGGGGAGCATTTCCATCTTGGCTTTGCATCCCAGGCATTGCTCGAGCACTTCGATGTAGTGCAACAGTTCCACCGGTTGCTCATTGCCGATGTTGTACAGTCGATAGGGTGCTACACCGCTGCTGGCGGGATCCGGCGCGGCGCTGTTCCAATCGGTATTTTTGCCGGGTACGCGATCCAGGGTACGGATGACGCCTTCGACAATATCGTCCACGTAGGTAAAGCTGCGTTTGTGCTTGCCGTGGTTGAACACCTTGATGGGTTCGCCGGCAAGCATCGCCTTGGTGAAAAGGAACAGCGCCATGTCAGGGCGCCCCCACGGCCCGTAAACCGTAAAGAAGCGCAAGCCGGTGCTGGGAATCCCGTACAAGTGCGCATAGCTATGCGCCATCTGCTCGTTGGCTTTCTTGGTGGCCGCGTAAAGCGTAAGCGGATGTTCGGCCGATTGATGTTCGGAGAAGGGCATGGCGGTGTTGGCGCCGTAGACCGAACTTGTCGATGCAAATACCAGATGTTCGACGGGATGCTGGCGGCAGCCTTCGAGAATATGCAAAAAACCTGTGACGTTGCTGGAGACGTACACGTAGGGATTTTCCGCGGCGTAACGCACGCCTGCCTGCGCGGCCAGATTGATCACGCGCTGTGGCTTATGCGTTGCGAAGGTTTGTTCCACCGCGGCGCGATCGGCAAGGTCGGCCTGCACGTGCGTGTAGCGTGGATGATCGATGAATCGCGCCAGGCGCGCCTTTTTCAAGTTGACGTCGTAATAATCGTTGAGGTTGTCCAGGCCGATGACGTCGTCGCCGCGTTCAAGCAGCTTGAGTGCGACATGGGAACCGATAAAGCCGGCTGTGCCGGTGACTAGCACTTTCATGGCAGACATCCTGTTAGGGGCAACGGCAGGGCTTAGTCGATACGTCAAGCCTCCCGCTCGTCATTCCGGCGAAAGCCGGAATCCAGCCAAAAATGGCGTGCGCAGCACACGACATAAAGGTTTTGAGTGCTTCGCACGACGCTTTTAACTGGATTCCGGCCTTCGCCGGAATGACGGGCGGAGAGTTCGTGGTCATTGCCATCCAATGCCGTATTAAAGCCGTCCATCCACCGCTTCACGCGGCAGTACATACTTCACGTCATAAATCACCGACGTCGGCTTGCCAAACGCACGTATGCCATCGGCGCCCATCGCCACGAATTCCCGATGCCCAACCGCGATGATCACCGCATCGTAATCACCGTTCTGTGGCTGCTCCACCGGCTTGATCGCATATTCATGCTCGGCTTCGGCGGCGCTCACCCACGGGTCATGCACGTCGACCTTTGCGTTGTAACCACACAGCGCCTTGAGGATGTCCACCACGCGCGTGTTACGCAGGTCGGGGCAGTTTTCCTTGAACGCCAGACCCAGCACCAGAATGCGCGCGTTCACCGGATTGATGCCTTTGCGCACCATCAAACGGATCACCTCGCTGGCGACATACGGGCCCATGCTGTCGTTGGTTCGACGTCCAGCCAAAATGACATCCGGGTGATGCCCGACTTCCTGCGCCTTGTGCGTGAGGTAATACGGATCGACGCTGATGCAATGCCCACCGACAAGGCCGGGCCGAAAGGGCAGGAAATTCCACTTCGTGCCGGCCGCCTGCAGCACTTCCAGCGTGTCGATGCCAAGCTTGTTGAACAGAATCGCAAGATCGTTGACCAACGCAATGTTGAGATCGCGCTGCGTGTTCTCGATCACCTTGGCCGCCTCGGCCACTTTCAGCGAACTCACTTTGTGCGTGCCAGCGGTGATCACCGAGCCGTACAGGCTGTCGACAAAATCCGCGACTTCCGGCGTCGAGCCGGACGTGACTTTAAGAATGCTGGTAACGCGATGTTGCTTGTCGCCTGGATTGATACGTTCGGGGCTGTAGCCGGCAAAGAAATCGCGGTTGTAAACCAGGCCCGATTCCCGTTCGAGAATGGGAACGCAAATTTCCTCGGTGCAACCCGGATACACGGTTGATTCGTAAATCACGACATCGCCCACTGACAGCACTTTGCCCAATGCTTCGCTTGCCTTGATCAAGGGCGTCAGGTCAGGGCGCTTGGCGTTGTCGATCGGCGTCGGCACGGTAACGATGTACGTGTTGCGATCGGCCAGGTCGGCGATATCCGCACTGAAATGCAACCGCGTGGCCTCCGCCAGTTCCGCGGCGCTGACTTCCAGCGTGCTGTCCTGCCCGGCGCGCAACTCGTCGATGCGCCCCTTCTTAATATCGAAACCGATCGTGTCGTAGTGCTTGCCAAACTCCACGGCCAACGGCAGGCCCACATAGCCAAGCCCGACGATGGCAAGCCTGGTGTTCTCCAGCTTCCGCATACGAATCCCCTGATTGATGCTCCTTGTCGACATGCGCAGTTGACACCAGCGGCGAACGGCCCGCAACTGCTACTGGGGAGTTTTATAAATGTGCCTGGGATGCGTTATGAGCCGGGTGTAACACGGTTGATACAGTTGAGGGGTGAGGGCGCCTTGCTTTCGGTGGGCAGTCCTGAGCGCCTTTGGCCTAGCCGTCCTTGCAGTAACTCGACGCGATGCGCTCCAGGGCAACCACGGCATCGGCCACGCCGTTTTCTTCGCGCATCGCCTCGCCCAGCGCTTGGGCGCGCTTTTGTACGCGAGCGGTGAGTGCAAAGTGGAGCGCACTGATGAATGCATCCGCCTTGGGCTGTCGGGCATCCACGGCTGCTGGGGCAACACCGGCCGATCGCAGGCGTTCGGCCCAGAAGAACTGGTCGCCGGCGAACGGAGTGACGATGGAAGGTACGCCTGCGCGCGCGGCGGAATGCGAAGTGCCGGAGCCACCGTGATGGATAACCGCTGCGGTGCGGGGAAACAACCAATCGTGCGGTGTATCGCCGACGGCGAAGAAGTTGCTCGGAAGTGTTTTCGGGTCGATGCCGCTCCAGCCGGGGTGAAACAGCACACGCAGGCCGGCTGTCGCTTTCATCAGTGCATCCAGTAGCCGAGCGCTGTCAAAGCCGGTCATGCTGCCGAAACCGATGTAAATCGGCGCTGCGCCCTCGGCGAGAAAATTTGTCAGTGCCGGTGGCGGTGTCCAGGCGGGATTGCGCACAAACCATTGTCCGCACAGGTGCGCGTTGGCTGGCCAATCAGCAGGCGAGGGCAGTAGGCGAGGTGATACGCCATAAACCATGGGGTGTCCTGTCCATAATGCCTTGCGTGCTGGCAGCTTGAACGTGGCGCGCGCCGCATTGGTGCTGTTTCGGAATGCTTTCCATAGCATGGCATTGACAAAGCTGTGGCTAGGGCGATTGAGCAGGCGTGGCACCCATTTAGGTGGCAGAAACGGCGAAGGGAATGCGGCGGTCGGTGTGATCGGAATCATGCCTGAGCCGATCGCTTGAACCGCCAGATATTCGGCAGCAGAAAGGCCGACAAACGCAGCCAAGCCAGCCACCAAAATGGCATCGCAGCCTTCGCCTGCCGCGATGATGGTGCGCAACCAGGATTCGGCATTTTCGTTGGCAATCTTCGCCAGCGCGCGTGCGGTGTCGTTGAAGCCACCGCCTTTGGCGACGACGCCCGCAATGGCATGGTCCGGACTGAGTGTCCCGCGAATATCGCCGGCTAGCGCGGTAGTTGGCACACCAAGCGCTTGGGCGCTGCCGAGTGTGGTCGCATCGGCAAGGAGTCGCGCTTCGTGTCCAGCGTCTATCAAGCCGCGGCACAACGCTGCGAACGGACGCGCATCACCTTCGGTGCCATAGGTCGCAACAATGAACTTCATGAGCTCTTCTTCTTGGATTTGGAAAACGTCTTGAGGGGTGCCTTGAGTGGAACCGCCGCGCCATGCAGAAACAATTCGACGACTGCCGCGAATTCCTTACGCAGCTTCAGGCGTGGATCGGCGAGCCAGCGCAGCATGGCGCCGAGGTGAAGATGGTGGAAAGCAATGGCGAGCTGCTCAGGGTCGAGATCGTTGCGGAGCTCGCCTGATTTCTGTCCGCGCCGGATCAGCCAAGCGAAGGTATCGACGATGTCGCTAAGTTGTTCGCTGTCGCGCGACGGTGAGGGCTCTGTGCCAATACCGAGGAAACGGAAACGCAGGTACGGTGCGAGATAGTGCGGGTACGTTTCGCACCAGTCGGCCGAATGATTGAGCACGTGCAATGCGCCTTTGGCGAAGCCGGGTCTGGCCTTTAGCTGCTCGTGCAGCACCGCCAGATTCGTCGCCATCTCCAGGTGCAGCCAATGCGCGAGCACCGCCTCCTTTACCGGGAAATGATTGTACAGAGTGCCCTTGGCCACGTCGGCCGCAGCAGCGATTTGTTCCATGGTCACTGCTTCGTAACCGTGGGTTTCAAACAGTGCGGCACCAGTGCGAGCGAGGTGCTCAAGGGTTTGCAGGCGTCTGCGATCACGACGGCCGGGTGGCTTGGATGAGGGCATGTTGTCGGCATGTTTGAGCGACGTTCAATATTGTTCATCGTTCATGAGATGCTGGCAAGTGGATTTCAGGAAAATCCTGCATGGCTGATCGACGGTCCCATATCAGCGCCGGCGAAACTGCCGTTTGTGCAGAGGGCTCATCTGGCCGGAATCAATGCCAACGCCGAACCCCGGAGCAAAAGGGTCTGATCATCGCCCTGGATGGAGAAAGGCGGATGCCGGGCGGGCTGTCCATGTGCCGCAACGATCGCTCAACCGCTATGCGAAGTGCGCAGCAGCTTGCAGAACACTCTTGCGACCCGGTAGTGAATAGGAACGCTCTTTTTGCCTGCTGGGACCGTTCACTCTACCGAATGTCGTGCGAAGTCGATCACCAGGCTACGTCCCGACGGCGAACGCACCGTAAAGCGCTGCCGATTCTCGTCGGATTCTAAGAATGGGCTGGCGAATTCGCGTTTGTTTGGCCATGCCAGCGGCCGGCTTCCGATCTGTGGAATCTTGCCGTTTTGGTAAAGGGTCAATTCGGCGGTGCCATCAATGGGCTGATACGTTATACCCGGCGTCGCCGCCGACACGCTGATGCGCCCCGGTTTCACGATCTTGCGAACAAAATCGGCATAGGTGCCTTCCTCCGCCGAACCCGATTCAACGATCACAAACGATTGCGGACTGGGGGCTATGTAAAAGTGTCCCGCGATGGTTGCGCCGGGGATTGTCGTGCCCCAGTTCGATTCAACGGGCGCGGTCTGCGTGAGGGTATTGCCGGCAACGGCGACCGTTTTCAGCGCAAACCATGCACGGTCGTCGCCGCTTTTCGCGAACAGCCAGCCACCCTGGTTTTCCAGCTGAAAGTCCGCGGAAAAGAAGATCCGGAGCGGGCCGTTACCTTGCGCGTGGACGCCACGCCGGACAATCATCACCCGCGACTGACCGACCGCCTGCAAGTCGTGGTAGCTGGTGCGGCCATCCGTGCTGGTCGGCGTGCCAGTGATCGCCAGTCGGCCGTTGTCTGCCGACGTGATCGCGCCCATCCATTCGTTCTGGTCGTGTATGAGCAGCGCGGGTTGGCTCTCGTCAATCGTGAACCAGCCCAACGTATAAGCCGGCGTGATGAAGGTGCTGCGGACAAAACGCGAAGGGATCACTGGTACATAGATCGGATAGCTGACACCGCGTATGGCGGCATTAAAACTCGTGCCGATCGCGGGTCGCTGCGAATCGAATTGGAAGTTTTTCATTTCCTCGCGTTTATTGAACAACTCCAGCACAGTGCCGGGTAGACGGTATCCGGTATCGAGAATGCCGAAGCAGTCACGTGGCGGAATGAATCCGGGCCGCAACGGATAAAGTGCGCCGGACGCGGGCTGACCAGTCAGCACATAGAGCGGCATGACCAGCGTGTCCGCACGTCCATCGTAAGCGTTGGCGTCTTTGTACGCCCGGCTGCGTGCGCCGCCGCGCATGCCGTTCAAGGTTTCCTGGGCGGCATCGGCAAAGGTTAAGTCGAGAAAACTGATCGCCAATGCGCGCACCTCGGGGTCGGCGGCATAGTCGGCAAATAAGAGAATCGATTGCAGATAAACCCCGGCATAGCCGGGGGAGGCAATTTCAGCCACCATTCCTGCAGATGCCCGTTGCCGGAAATAAATTTTGAGATTGGCGCTCCAGCGCAAGTAAAGCGTGGCTGGCGTCATACCGCCAGGGAGGGCTTTGTCCGCAAATGCGGGATCGTCCTTGAGTAACTGGCAGGCAAAGAAAAAGAAACCGTGCTTGATGATGTCGTGGTTGTCGCTCTCGTGGATCCATGCCACCTTGGTTGGGTCCGTGCTGGCGAAATCGTCATGGATGTAGGTGCTGGCAAAACCTTGGACAAAATTCCAGAGCAATTGCTTGATCAAGGCATGGTTTTCCGGCGACAGGCGATCACGCGTCCTGGGGTCGAGCAGCAGCTTGATCAGCATGGTTTGCTGCCAGTAAAGACGCAAATCGTTTTCTGGCGTGGTGATCCAGTAACCTTCCTGCACGAACGGCTTGAGCATGGCTGCGAGTCGCTCGTTGGTATCGGAAATTTCCGCAGCATTGCGATGCAGGGCCAGTGATACGAACGCCTGGTTCGCTCCCATCGCCGCCGCGCTGGTCGAACCGTTCGGATAGATGCTGTCAAGGTAACGCTGCATGATCTGCTCGCCGCGTTGTGCCGTGGCATCGTCAGGCGCACCACGAGGACGTGCTGCAGGTGGCGTCTCGCGCGCTGCCGAAGTCCAGGCCGAGGATGGGATATCAGCAAGTGGCCTCGCTGATGCCGTTGCAGCGCGCACAGAACTCGCAGATGCGCTCAATGCCGCGAGGCCGAGCACGACAGCGGCAAATATCCATAATCGCGCTGGAAGAAAATTCATTGGCATCTTCGTGACCCGAGAGCTATCAATCATTCGTGTGCTGCCTTCGCACTGGATGTTTGTCTTATGGCGCGCAAACGATGTACTAAATTTGACACATGGCCAAGCACGCCCGCATCGCGCGCATGGCGGATCGATCAATGGGAGGACGGCTTCGCGACCAGGCGGTTCACGGAAAAAGGTGGCAACACGAAGCGGTGGCCGTCGAAGGCATGCGTCTCATGAGTCAACGCATGCTCGGAGGTCACCAGGGTCGTCAACGAAGGCGCGCGAAGACTTTCCATCGTGCCTTGCCCCATCCGGGGATAGGTCAGCGTGATCGGTCGAGGCGAAAGATTGAGGAGGAGCCATTGGTTCGTTGCCCCGGTCAGGGCGATGCCGGTGATCGCCGGATAAGATGCCGCTGACTTCGGATGCACCACGGGCGCCTCGGGAAAGGTGACCGCATAGGCGGCTTTCGCTTGTTTCAAGGCATCCCCGATGAGCGCGTACGCCTGGCCGGTAGCGGTCAATTCACCTGCCGTCGCGTGGAAGGTCATGCTTTTGTTCTGACAGGCATTCCAATACGACGATGTGTTTTGGAACATCAATGAACTGGTGCTTCCCGCGATGTTGTAAAGCTCGATCTGCTCGATGGCGGGCGTCGAGAGAAACTGGATGGCCATTTGCGATTGATAGAGCCCTTCGAGCCACGTGCCCGTCAAGCGCGCATGGCTGGTGCAATCCTTCAATCCGCCAAACTCCGTCACCCAGATGCGCAGCTTGGCTTTCTCGATGGGGCGGACTTCATCCGATCGAATCTTGTCCCAATCGGTGAACACATGGCTCAACGCGGCCTCCGGGGCCGTGCCATCCCAGACCCCACCATCGAGGATGCTGTCGTAGCGATGCAACGTGACCGCTGCCACGTCATGGATCTTGCCAATGACCGCGTCGTTCCAGTGCTGGGTCCGTGCGTCGCCTGAGGACGGGATAGCGCCGACTGAGGCGATGCGTGCGTGGGGATAGGCTTGCTTCAAGCGCGTAGTCCATTCGCCCATGGCCGTCGCATAGTCGCTTGCGGTGGGAAAGGCCTGATCGTGATCCGACGAACTCCAAAAGAATTCGTTACCCAGTTCCAAATCCCCAACGGGAAGCTTCATGCCACGAGCCGTATCCAACATGCGAAGCTGGCTGGTGATGGCTGACGTCAGGTTGGCGCGATGCACGATGGCATTGTCCAGCGTCATGACGTTCAAGTTATAGAGGGGATAGGTCCCGGTGGCGCGCGTGAGATCGAGAAGGGCGCTCAATGTGTCCTGCGTCCGACTGGCCTTGCCGATCGGATAGACGGTGCCTTGTTGCCAATCCCAATCATTGCCGACGTCACCGCCGGGAAAGCGGATCGCTTGGATGCCCACTTTCTTGATCGTCCGTTCCAGCGCGGGGTCGGTCCACGACAGGACCGGCGTGCTCATATAGCTGTTTTCGATGTTGACGCCGAAGAAGTATGGTGAGATCGGATGCGGGGCCGAGGTTGGCTTAGGTAGATCAGCGCCTAAGGCGTTCACCGCGGTACATGTACCCAGCAGTGCGTACCCGGCTGCAAGCCCGCGGAAAAGGACCGTGAGCTGACGTGTGCGGTTTTTGTGATCCATGGCTTCCCCTGTTGACAGTCGATCCAAAAGAAAAGGCAAAAACAGCTTTTCGCTTTGAAGTGGTGCTTAGCGCCCATCAGCATGCGCCACAAAGATGGACAATATCTTTCAGCTGACGACATGGAGGCCAGAACGGGTGTGGGTGAGGACGCGTTGACGCGACTATTTACCTCGCTTCTCATACTGGATCTGCTGCGGCATTCGCCCATCTGCGGGCGTTAACAGCGGAGATCTATTCTGGCTTGTCTTGGTTTCTGCCAATAAGGAGTAGGTTGTGGGTAAGTTTCTTTTCGTCGCAGGCTTGGTCTGCGTCTCGACTCTGGCGAACGCAGGGGGTGTTGGAGCAACGACGTCGGATGACTGGCGCCATGCTCGGCCGAAAATCGAGCTTCAAGTTCAGCGCACGCTGGCCGCAGACACCTATGCGGTGAAGGCCACTATCTCGGATCTCAAATCGGGAAAGGTCTTGGCAGAACCCGAGCTCATTATTCACGCCTCCGGCCGCACATGTGCAGAATCTGTTGAGAGCGCGTCAAGGGATGTGGAGAAATGGTTGAATTTCAGACCAGTTAGCTCTCATCGATAATCCAAGCGAACGGCAAGCGTGGCTGAGCTTCCCCTGCTTTCCATGTTAGGTCGGTGACTTTGAGCCGTGCCGGTCGACGTGCAAACGACTGAGGCGGATCGCTCTCCCAGCGCATCACAATAAGACCTGTTGAGATGTCGCCCTCCCATTGCCACACGTTTTCGCGTCGCCCCATGTCCAGGACATCCTCAAAAGAAAGGCGTGCAAAGGGAGGTAGCTTCTTTAAGCGATTCTCGAAAATGGTGTGGGCCAGCGCGGTAGAAATGATCATGCCGCGCTTGGAAAACGAGTAATCCGCATACGCAGTGAAGAGGTACGCCGTCTGGCGAACCAGGTAGTCCAAACGCATGAGAGCGTCTCCCTCGGAAGCCTACGGTGTCGGCCATACGCCCAAGGGCTAGCAGCCCTCGCGCGATGGGGTATGCCCGGCGTCGAAGTGGATTGCGGCTGTGAGCCCAGAGAGAGCGTCCCCAAGCAGGAGCTTGGATGGTTTTCGGAGAGATCAGCGCGTCAGCCTGACGAGCGCATGCACTCTATCATCACCATGCGTGCCATATGTAACGATATCGTTGTCGATTGAACGGCAGAACTTATAACTTTGCCAGAAGCTCTGCCATCTCTTCCATTCGATAGGGCTTTTGAAGACAGGCATCGTAGCGAGCACGAGGGTTTAGATAATCCCGCTCAAAAGCAGCACTGCATACGATGATCGAACCCTCGTAATTGGCTTTGCGTGCTCTTTCGATCATCTCCAGGCCGGACATCCCTGGCATCATCACGTCGGTGATCACAACGTCTGGTTGCTCGGCGTGGATGAGCTCCAACCCCTGGAACCCGTTGGTCGCGGTGATGACGACGTGACCCAGGTGTTCAAGCACCGCTTTAGAAGTCGCCGCGACCTCGGGGTCATCTTCAACAAGAAGCACTCTCAACATAACTCTGCCTTGTCGCTTGGATTCCGATCCGCTGAATTTCCCCGTCCCTTGTCTTTCACCGATTTTTTTTGGATCGGAAAACCTGCGCTTTGCGGCTCAACGGCAATGACGTAACTGGCCTCGTACGGGTGCGCTCCGCTTTTGGATTGCACGCAGCGCTTTCAGGACAATGCTCCGCTCAAACCGTTTGATCGAGGACATCGCCAAGCCCCGCAGAACGATAGAGACGATCGCGCACCGCCCGAGCGAGGCCGCTCCCCGCGGGCGGGACAGCCACAAGCACGTCCAACCCGCAGGCATCGGCTTCGCGGAGGTGGCTGTACAGTTGCTGTGCTTGCAGTTCTAAACGTTCATCAATGCATAGCCAGTGAACTTCAGCGGGACAGCCCTCGGGAATGAGTGAGGCAAGCAGTCCCACCCTGACGTTTCGCTCATGCCACTTCAGCACTTCGCCCAATGCATCCTCGGCATGGACGATCCGAACCTGAGCGCGGGGCGCGTAATGGGAGGCTTTTAGTCCTGGGCTTCGGACATGCTGGGGAGGGCGATCTTCCAGGACGCGGCCGGTAACCTGTTCAATCTCATCCAAGGTAATGAAGCCCGGCCGAAGAATGGTGGGCTTTCCATCGGACACATCAACAATGGTCGATTCGATGCCGATGCGACAGCTGCCGCCATCGAGAATGAAATCAACGACGGCGCCCAGTTCGTTTTCGACATGGGACGCGCAGGTGGGACTGACTTTGCCGTAACGGTTGGCGGAAGGTGCTGCCAAGCCACCGGCGAATTCGGTCAGGACGGCAAGCGCCAGCGGGTGATCAGGAACGCGCAACGCAATGGTGTCCATGCCGCCTGTCACCGCGTCCAGAACGCCCGGGCGTCGGCGCAAGACCAACGTAAGCGGACCTGGCCAAAACGCATGCGCCAAATCCCGTGCCACCGTGGGAATGTCGCGAGCCCAATCGTCCATCGCCGAGCCTGTTGCGAGATGAACGATCAAAGGGTGGTCTGCGGGACGTGCTTTCGCGCTGAACACTTTTTGGACGGCCATCGCGTTTCGTGCATCAGCCGCCAACCCATACACCGTTTCGGTGGGCAGGGCGACCAGGCCGCCCTGCCGCAGGATGGTGACTGCTTGGTTGATCGCGGAGTTCATGGGTGCATAGGTTGAATCAATCCGTTACGTCGCAGTGACATGCGTTATTCCCCTTGTGCAGCGGAATACCCGCGTTGCCCATCGAAGCGGTAAAGGTTTTCCGTTTTGACCACGTCAAGGTCGTGTTGGTCCAATCGTTGAAGCAGTTCGCCGATGCGTGGGCGGCTCATCGCCCCATCACTCGCCAGAAAGCGGCAGCGCCAGTGATCCGTGCAGAAAGTGTTCGGGTGACCGTCAGGCCAAACTTTCACGCCGCGATTGGTGATGACGGCCAGTCGCATATCTTCAGGCGCTGCAGCTTTCAGGATCTCGGCAAGTTCCTCGGGATGGCGCCCATCCTTGTGCCAGTCGAGAAACACGTCGACCCCGTCGAGGGTTTTGGATTGCCGCACATGCGACGACGGGGGCAATGCTGTGGTCGGCGCCGTCGGGATCTTCGCCTCATAACTCACCGGCGGCATGCGTTCTGGAAGCTGACCCAAGCGCTCGGTGACGGCGTGCGCGAATTCGCGCGTGCCGACGCATCGCTTGCTGGACACTTCATTGAACATGTCGCGCGTGTGTAGCCCGTCTTCGAGCGTGCGCAGCCATGCGTTGTGGATGGTTTGCGCGGCCTCGACCTGACCCATGTGCACCAGCATGAGCACACTTGCCAGCAACAGACCTGAAGGATTGGCAATGTTCTTGCCGGCGATGTCGGGGGCCGAGCCGTGAACCGCTTCGAACATGGCGCCATGCAGGCCGATGTTCGAAGAAGGAGCAAGGCCAATCGATCCCGTGATTTCCGCGGCAATGTCCGAAATGATGTCGCCGTAGAGATTGGGCGTTACGATGACATCGAAGTCGGTGGGGCGTGTGGCGAGGCGAGCGGCGCCGATGTCGATGATGCGGTGATCACTTTCGATCTTTGGATATTCCGCGGCGATCTCGTTGAAGACGGTGTGGAACAGGCCATCCGTCATCTTCATGATGTTGTCTTTGGTCATGCAGGTGACCTTGCGCCGCTTGTTGGCGACGGCATAGTCGAACGCATATCGAACGATCCGCTCGCAGCCCGGGCGCGTAATCAGCTTCAAGCACTGCACCACTTCATCAGTCTGGCGGTGTTCGATGCCCCCGTAGGTGTCCTCTTCGTTTTCGCGCACGATCACGACGTTCATGCCAGGATGCGCAGAGGTGATGAAAGGGTGGTAAGCGACGCAAGGGCGCACGTTGGCATATAAGCCAAGTGTCTTTCGCAAGGTGACATTCACGCTCTTGTAGCCGCCGCCCTGAGGCGTGGTCATGGGGCTTTTCAGCAAAATCGGGCGTTCGGCGAGGGCAGCCCAGGTCTCCGGGGGGATGCCGGCCTGGTGTCCATCCTGATAAGCGCGCTCGCCCATCGTGACGGGCAGGATGTCCAACTCCGGCGCGACGTTTCGCAGTACATGCAGGACTGCATCCATGATTTCGGGCCCAATCCCGTCGCCATGAGCCACGGCCAGTGATTTATTGAGTGAACCGGTGATGGGTTCCAGGGACGAGGCCTTCATCTTAATATTCATCATTCACCTTTCGCGACGTTGGAAACACGAAATTGATTTCGCGTATTAGAGAGCGCAAGAAGGCGCCTGTCAAGGCGCGGGTATCCAAACCTGCCGCTATACCGGCGCCGGCAGCGGGCGGTTGGACGTTTTTCAGCAACCACGCCCACGTGTTGTTCTGCCTGTCCGCCCAACCGGACAGGCGACTGCGCGATGTCGCTTTGGAAGTGGGCATCACCGAGCGGGCCGTCCAGCGCATCATTGCCGAGCTGGAAGAGGCGGATGTGCTCACGAAGGAGAAAGAAGGGCGGCGAAACCGTTACCTGATCAACCCCGATGCACCGCTACGTCACCCGGTGGAAGCGCATTGCACGGTGGGGACGTTGATCACTGCGATTCAACGTTAACGAAGGTCACTGTTTTTACGGTGCGTAGCGCCGCTTGCCTCATCGGAAGGTGAGCTTTCTCATACCTGCAAAAAGACGTCTTCGATGCCGACGTCTTTGGCTTGCGGCCATCGCGCAGCTTTTTTTTGCAACGTCGTCCTTTCGATGTCCGCCTGCAATGCTGAGTCCCTGACAGCCGAGATCTCTCACTTGTCTGGCTGAGCCATCAGGGCCCTCACCGCAGTCAGGGTGTTCTTGACGTGCTCGTCCGGATGCAGGCTTGAGTACTCGAACGTGATGACACGTTTGGGCGAGATCACGTATGACGTTCTGTTCGACCAACCCGGCCGAAGAAACAATGTCGCGTCGTACTGTTTGGCGATTTTCGCCCCCTCATCGGCGGCGACCGCAAATTTCCCACCGCAATGGTCGGTCTCACGAGAAAAGTTCGCCAGCTCGTCAATGTGCCCGGCGGTGACGCCGATCACCGTGGCGTGCAGCGCTTGAAAGCGATCCATCGCTTGCGAAAACAGATGCGCTTCGATGTTGCAACCTTCCGTATGGGCGGCGGGAAAGAAATACACCACGACGGGCCCTTTCTTCAGTGCTTCGGAAAGCTTGAACGTAAAAGGTTTTCCGTCAAGGTAGGCCGGTGCCGAGAAGTCAGGCGCGATCGTGCCAGGCTTCAGGGCGGCCGATGCCGAGGTGCACATGATCAGCATGCAAAGTGTGGTCAATAGCTTTAAATGTTTCATGGATGATCTCCAAGCCAGAGCGACGCCAGGCGTTGACGTCGAACACGTTGGGGAGGAACCGTGTGCTGTGCCGTCGCCGGACAGCGGCACGGATCACCTATCGCACAAGGGGGCGGATTGCTGTGAACCCTCCATCGACCGGAATGATTTGGCCGGTGATGCGACTTGCCTCATCGGACAGCAACCAGGCGGCGACGGCGGCGATGTCCTTCGGCATTTGAATGCCTCCGAGCGGATATTGCCTGCCAGCGCTTTCGCGTTGAGCCTCTAGCCGCAGCATGCTGGCGGTCATCGGCGTGTCCGTCATGCCAGGTGACACGGCGTTGATGCGGAGGCCCTGAGCGGCATAACTGGATGCCGCACTTCGCACCAGAGCATCGATGCCTCCCTTGGCAGCAGCGATCACCTCATGATTGGCGACGCCGATTTGCGCCACCACCGAGCTTGCAAGCACCGCGGCACCCGGAAGGTTCACTTCACGCCGAGACCTTATCCATGCTTGGAGCATTGCAATGGCGCTGATCAGATTGACCCGCAGCGCCTCCTCCCATTGCAGGAACACGGTCTTGTGGAAGGGGGCCGCGAGGGTGCTGCCCATCATGTGCGCGAGGTGCGAGGGTGCTCCGATAAGCTCTGTGCAGGCGTTAATGGCTTCCTGAGCTTCGCCGGGTTCGGTGAGGTCCGCGACGATCCGTGCATCGGCTTGCAAGGGAGCGAGGGTGTCGGCATCACGACCGACCGCCGCAATCCTCCAGTCACGCAAGCGCAACTGCTGAGCTAAAGCGCGACCGATGCCACCAGAGGCACCGGTGATGAGAACAATCGGTGAGGGTGACATCATCGTCCTCGTTGGTGGTGATTCGACGATCAAGATGGGCAACGCAAGCGCCTGGTTCGGTTGGCTTGATTTGTGAAGTGGCCGGCGCGCAATACCACGGCGTGACTCATGACGGATCGGCCCTTGTTCTCATCGCCGAGCGTCGCCATTCGTGACGGCAAGCGGCGGAGCAGTAGCGAACGGAATCCCAATCGTTTGCCCAGGCTTTGCGCCACGTCATCGGTCGTCCACAAACGACGCAGGGCTTGCTGGGAAGGTAGGATTTATTGCCTGGATGAGACACCTTTTTTTGATCGTGCATGAGCCACCTGCATAGTTCAGAAAAGGTCGGGCTGTGTCGGCTGTTTCGTTGTCGACGTGCTGCTTGCCTTCCGAGCACGATGCTTGCGTGATCCATGCCGGTTCTGAATGTCGAGCGCTTCCTCTCGCGCACGGTCGCTCAAGCGCACGGCGAGCAGCTTTTGTTTGGCAGCGCGCATCGCCAGTCGTTCGTCGACCATCGGGCGCGGGTATTTGGAGGTTCCAAATTCAGGTATCCAGCGCCGGATGAACTCGCATCGTGGATCCTGGTCGCTCTGTTGCTTGGTGGGCGAATAGACACGGAACGCATTGATGCCGGTGGTTCCCGATTGCATTTGCATCTGGCACCAGTGGATACCCGGCTCAAAGTCGAGAAACTGTCTGGCCAAATGAAGGCCGGGTTCACGCCAATGCAACCACAGGTGATGTGCGGCGAAGCTGACGAGCATCGCGCGCATGCGAAAATTCAACCAGCCGGTGGCGTTCAAACTTCTCATGCACGCGTCGACCATGGGATACCCGGTGTAGCCGTGTTTCCATGCTTCGAAGCGTGTGAAGTCAAAGTTATCCTCCCGCAAGCCATCGTAACTTCGAGATGCATTGCGCCATTCGAGGGAGGGCTGGGATTCCAATCGTTGAATAAAGTGACAATGCCAATGCAGGCGCCCGACAAAGCCATGCAGATGCCTGGCGAACCGATGTGCGTCAGCGTCGTTCTGGCTTGTTAATGCCTGGATGCGCTTGTCCGTTTCTTGATACACCTGGCGCAAGGAAATCACGCCAAAGGCCAAGTAGCTGCTCAATCTGGAGCAACCTGCGGGTGCTGACCGCGGGCTGGACAATGTCTCCAGATAGCGTGCGCCGCGCCACTCCAAAAAGCTCCGCAACGTACGATGGGCAGACAGTTCCCCCGCGGCTGGCAGTGGGCGCGCATCGCCTGATATCACGCGATCAATTTCCACGGAAGGCCATTGACCTGCTTCAAGCCCCTTGGCACCTGACCACCGAGATGGCGTCGGCAGAATGGGCGCGTTCATGCGCCGCTGCCATTGCGACGCCCAACCGTTTCGTCCTTTCAGTCGCCGGACAACGCCATTCTGTGGCCATTCCCGCCATGTGACGCCGATCTGTTTGCACCAACTCGCCACGTCCCTGTCGCGCTTGTACGACCAGCCGGGCCCGGTCTCTTCGTGACTCAGCAAAACATGGAAGGGAAGTTCACGCCTCAGCGCGCTGAAAACCTGAATGATGCTGCCGTATCGGATCAAAAGCGGCATTCCACGCGCGAGCAACGTTTCCCGCAGCACGGCCACCTGCGCTTTAGCAAATGCCACGTGCTGCGCATCACATTCCCGACTGCTCAGCCATTCGGGCTCAACGACGTAAATGGCGGCAGCCGAGTCGAAAGTTGCGGCGGCCACCAATGGGGCATGATCCGCGCTGCGCAGATCACGCTTGAGCCAAACCAGTGCGCATGACCCGCCCATCGTGCTAAGAGTGCATAACGGAGAGCGCAAGCGCGGCCAGCGAACAGCCCAGTGCGAGGACGCTGACCACCAACGCCCATCGCGCGGTGCGTGCGCCATCCCATCGTTGCTGGCTGACAAGATCCGACGCGCCGGTCGGCAGTGCATGGTTGGAAGGGGACACATCAGGCCCTTCCCGAAGCAGCAGGACCATCCGTTCCGTTTGTTGTGGGTCAAACCGATACGGGTCAAATTGCTGATGACCGAATTCCCTGAGCAGCTTTTTCACTTCAACCGCAGCGGGCACATACTTCATCGACCAACCTGAGAAGCTCGGTTGAGCGATCGCCGACCGTGACAGGATTCGAATATCCGTATGACGCGGATCCTTAGAAAGATCGGCCAATAGCCGGTCCAACGCGTCCGCGGTGCCCTCCAGGCACTGAAAGAAATGCCTGTCGGCGTAATACAGTGCGCCGACGAGATTCCGCAGGGGATTGTTGCGCCGTGACTGCACCAGAATGCGTCCCACTTCAGGCTCGACGAACGCTCCGCTCCCGCCGGTCGAAAACGTTGCTTTGCTTACATAGATGATGCGCTGCCAGTCGGACATGAGCTCGATCGCCAACAAAACGGTTAACCGTTTTACGTTGGCATTCGCCATTTGGATTCGTGGCGGGGCGTTTCGCTCACCCTCGTGCGTTGTTGCCCGGCTGGGGTTCGTCCTGACTTTCGGACGAGGGTCCACCACCCTGGGGAGGCCGCGGTGTCAGCGAATCAGCAGCTGAAAATCCTTTTTGCGATAGGCACCAGGCGACAGGCCCGTGGCGCGCCGAAACGCCGTACTGAATGCACTGATCGACTGGTAGCCAACCAGTTCAGCAATTTGAGCGATGGGTGCATCGGAACTCAAAAGGGCATCCTGCGCCTGTGCCATTCGCCAGCTCATCACATAGTCGATGGGCGCCATGCCAAGCACCTCGGAGAAGCGAGCAGCGAAGGAGGAGCGCGACATGAATGCTCGCCGCGCCAGTTCGACCACCGTCCAAGGATGGGCGGGTTGTTCGTGGATGGCACGCAGTACAGCTCCCAGCTGAGGGTCTCTCAATCCAGCCAAAAGCCTTGACTGGGTGCCCCCGAGGTCGACGTGATATCGAAGCGCCTCCACCAAAAGTACATCGAGCAGGCGATTGGAAACCAAGGTTCGACCGGGCCGATCCGCCAACGCTTCGTCGCCCAGCAACGTGAGCAATAAGCCCAGGCGATTCGTCGAGACGTCTTGACGCCGAATGTGGATGAGCGGGACGACAAGGCGCGACAAAAAATCTGCGTGAGGAAATGCGAAGCTAAATCTTCCAGCTATAAACTGAGTGATCCGATCTGGATGACCGTTTCGACATAGCGTCGCATGGTTTGAAAATGGGAGCCGAAACTCAACCGGAACACCGCCCTTGCCGCCAATCATCTGCCAGGCGGGAGGAGCGGCCATAAGCAGGAAATCGCCTTCATCAAGATCCAGCTTGATGTTGTCCGATCGTTCAATGCGAAAGCTGCCCTCGATCACTTGGCCGAAGATGACGATCTTGGACGCAGGCATTTGTAACGTCCAATCATCGTCAGCACGAATGACTTGCCATTCCCCTGCACGCGGCTTGAGCAATTCGACGACCTGGGAGAGGGGATCCATGTTGGACGCTCGCGAAAGAAATTCGGCGCGCGGAGTATAGCGAGCGCCGCGATGCCTCTCTAAGGTGAGCGCCAGTGCGGTGAGCCGTGACGGCGCCGTCCAACATCAAGGATCAAATCATGCGTGTTTTTGTGACCGGAGCCCACGGGTTCATTGGTAGGGCGGTTGTGCAGGAACTTCAACGAGCGGGTCATTCCGTGGTGGGACTGGCGCGATCAAGCCAAGCCGAAAAGCTATTGCGTCACATGCATGTCGAACCTCGCCGAGGCGATCTCGAAGACGGGCAGGTCTTGAGGAAGGCGGCCGAAGAGTCGGACGGCGTTATCCATCTGGCCTTCATGCACGGGTTGTCAAAAGCGAGTCTAAGCAAACGGATTTATGTTCTGTGTGGGGGTGCCCCCGCTGACATTGTGAAACGCTTTCTGGCGATCACGACCGAGATTGATCGCCATGCCATCGATGCCATGGCAACAGGGCTGGAAGGGTCGGGGCGACCGTTGATCACCACGTTCGGAACGCTCGGCCTCGCCAATACCAGTCTTGATCGCCAACAGCCATTCAGGGAAGAGGATCGTCCTGATCCTCTTTCGCCAGGGTTCGGACGTGCCGCCACGGAGTCGATCGTTGACGGATGGGCACAACGAGGTGTCCGCGCCATGATCATACGACTTCCACCCACGGTGCACGGCGATGGCGATTCGGGTTTCGTTCCACAACTGATCGCCATCGCTCGAAAGAAGAAGTGTTCGGCTTATATCGGCGAGGGCTGCAACCGTTGGCCTGCCGTCCATCGTCGCGATGCTGCCGCGCTTTTCCGATTGGCCTTGGAAAAAGGGCTCGCTGGCGCTCATTACCATGGCGTGGCAGAGGAGGGTGTTGCCTTCAGAGACATCGCCCAGACCATTGGCGCACGGTTAGGTGTGCCTGTGGTGTCTCGTGTGAGGGATGAGGCGGCCAGGCAATTTGGTTGGCTTGGGCCATTCGTTTGTCTCGACAACCCAACGTCTAGCCATGGGACTCGTGAACAACTCGGCTGGCGCCCCCGCGAGGCAACTCTCATTGCCGATATCGATAGCGAACAGTATTTTGGCAGCTGATTGGCTTGTCCAGCTTTTACAATGACGATCTTCCAAGCCAATGACTGCAGCGGCGTATCGGCCGCGAGCTCAGTTGCTTCCACTTGCACAAGCGTGCAAACAAGAAAGCCGCCTCCTGCCACACAGGAGGCGGGCGAGAAGTGCCGCGATACGGCGGGAGGGTACTATCGCGGCATCTCTAGCTGGTGATGACAACTGCCGTCAGAAGAAGCTTGGATTGTAAATATCCGCATCGACAGACGCCGTGCCAATGGGAATGCCTGCGGCGAACGCCGATACATTGAAGGCGTGATTCAGCGCTGTTGCCGCTTGCGCAGTCAGCGTCAGGTTCGCGCCATGAATGCAGAGCCGCCCGATGTAACCGTCGAAATGCACCTGTGGCCCTTGAGTCAGCGAAATATTGAAAAGCGGAACACGGCCAATAACGCTGCCGTTTGCCAGCACAAGTCCTGTCAGCACCGGCTGCGTTCCGGTGGTATCAACCACGAAATCCGAAAGTGTCACGGTGGTCTTCCCGGCTGTCAGGTTGAGGCCACCTTCGTGATTGATTTCTCCATGTGCATTGGCAAGGTCGATCTGGCCATTGGGAATGGGAAAGCGAGCGGTGCTGCCGCTCAGCTGGGCAGGAAACTCACGGCTGGCGTTGACGTGTAACGATTGCAGAGCCGAGATCAGGGTAGGCGACAGAGCGACGGTCGTATTGCCGGTGAAAGTGGTCACCGATGGAGCCGCCGATACCGGTGTGGCGAAAGCGGCAAGTGATGTCGTCAGCACAAAGGCCAAAGGCAATGCATAACGAGTGAGTTTCATGTCGGATCTCCAAGGAAAGGGTTTATGGGTGAAACTTTCTTATTGGAGTGAACGGCGCATGTCCCGAGCATGCAATGAACATGCGCGAATGGTGTCTGCAGGATGCACACCATAAATCGAGTTGACTGTTCGATACTGTTTGACATCGTGTACGGCTGTCGAGCCGCTTTGGATCCTCTGAAGTCGAAAAAAATTTGACCGCATCCAAGGACTCCAGCAGAGGTTTATGGGTTGCAGCGCAAGGTGCTGGCCGCTATAAGTCATTAAATTTAAAAAAATCAATAGTTGGAATGCCAAGAATTTTCGCGTTTGCCGCTGGAGAAAACTCTGGGCCATGGCCTTCGTAAATCGAATGAATCTAGGCCGGGATTGGAATACAGCGAAAATATTCGTGTCGGTATTCAAAAGCTCCTGAAAACTCTGGGCCGGTAGTCGCCTTGGTCGCAGGCCAAATTGAAATCTGATTTCCGATAGCTCGAGCGGAGCTAGTCGTTGGTACTGCCAATTAGGCGGGGTGTTGCGAGGGGCGATGACGAGCGTACTTCGCGCGGTGAATACCGACGAGATCGGGTGGTTACTTCAAAGGGCAGGTCAGGTTACACATAGAACCGCCAGCCCCGGTTTTCCCCATGCGGGCATGCGATACCGCCCCTTGTCGCAGGAATATTCTCACTCGTTGTCGGCTGGATAAGCGGGCGCAAGCGGAAAGCGTTATCAGCTAGTGATCAGTACAGGCGGTAGCCGGGCATATAGATCATGGCGGTCTTCAAACGGACTGCCCGAGACGCCATACCTCGTGTCCAAACTTTACCGGGCGGCGACCGCTTAACGTGGCGTTCGCCCCGGTGGGGTGCCGTTTCGCAACATCGTTGATCCACTTCCGATCATTTCGGTTGGCAACCGCGGTGTCGCAAATAAGATATTTCCTAATATCTGATTAGGCGAGAGTAAGAACACATGTCAATGCTATCCAATTACGCCAGTCGGGCGATGGCGCTCTATTGGCCGCGAAGCGCGTTATTTTTTGCTTCCATCATCGGGCTCTCGCAGCCCGTGCTTGCGTTCGAATTAACCCATGTCCCGATGACGCCGGCGCGTTGGCAAACGGAAGGGGACGTGTCGTTTCAACACGATCCGTCCAGGCAAGACATTCTCGTTGTCAACAAGGGTTATGCGGAGCTGAAGAACACTAACTTCAGCAATGGCACGATTGAATTCGACACAAAATTTGTCGGTGAGCGAATTACCGGCATCACCTTTCGCCAGCACGGCGATGAAGCAGACGCATTGTATTTTCGACCCAGCGCGGACTGTGCCGTCTCGGACGAATGCATCCAGTACATGCCCACTGCGCATCATGTTTTCGAATGGGACTTGTATGGGCAGTATCAAACGCATGCGCCCATTAACCCCAATGGTTGGAACCACATCAAGCTGGTACTTTCCGGTGCACGCATGAATGTTTTCATCAATGGAGATCGCTCACCCACGTTGGCCGTCGGCGCACTGGTTGGCGGATTCTCTGGCGGTTCGATACGGCTACATGGGCCGGCATCGTATGCGCACCTGAGCATCGAGCCCAACGTCGTGGATGGCTTGCCTGCCTCGGCCGCCAACGACGCCGCGAAGAGTGACCTCCGATACGTTCGCCATTGGCTCGCTTCGATGCCGTTCGTCATGCCAAGTCGCATGGATGCCACGCTTCAAGAAAACACCGGCATCGATCCAAAGTATTCGTCGATGCCAAAAGCGACGGCGTTGTGGAAGCCGATTGCGCTCGATCCGGGTGGCCTGATCAATTTGACCCGATGGTATGGCGATGCGCAAACGGGGCAAGCCATAACCGGCATTTGGTTGAAAACCACGATCAACGCCGATCGTGACCAAATCAAGCATGTGGATATTGGGTGGACCCGGGAAGTTTGGGTCTTCGTGAACGGTAAGCTCGCGTTCCAAAGCAAAAATCTGTACGGCATTAAAGGTGTCAGCAAAGAACCGGGCGGGCGCCTTTCTCTTACTAATGGGTCATTCGACCTACCGCTTAAAAAAGGCACCAACCAGGTGGCTGTTGCTATCGACGATAACTTCGCCGGTGGTCAGCAACATTGGGGATGGGGTTTAGCGATGCGTTTGGCAAATACCGATGGTATTCGTCAGAATGGCGGTGCTGTCGCGACAGCAAACTACGAAAGTCGTTGAGAGGGTCGTCTTGAATGAGCGGAAGACGTGTCGTGCTCCAACCGTGCAACGGCACAGCCATCCCGACAGCTAAGACAGAGCGAGATCGAATGGGAATGCTCAACGAAATGACGGTGTCGCACAGGTAGTCACGAAAGGAGGCTTATCCGCGGCTACGCGATCGCTCGGCCTCGAAGCTTCGTCGATCAGTCGCAGCATCCGCTCGTCTCGAGAAATATGATCGCGTCGCCCTCGTATCTTGCATGTTACGGCGCGCCGGCAGCGCTGACCGATTTGGAACGCCATCATCGCCTTCATCTTGGTCACGGTGCATTCGGGACAACCTGGACAATGTACAAAGACGAGCAGTGAACGACGCTGACTGTGTCTCCGCGTTACGCGCTCAACAACAGCATTGCGATCGCTATGATCGCTGGGGCGGGCAGTGTCCTACATGCAACGGAGCTTTGAGCTTCGCGGGAGTTCTGACCCGTAATCTGCTTTGTCAGTATTCGCACTCAGATCGCACCTGCCATGTCGACCGTAACTAGAGAGAACATGCGTGAAACGCTTGATGACAACCATGCCGCTGGTGATGTCGCTCGTCGCGGCCGACCGCCTTCGCCACGACGTGGACGCCACCGATGCCATGCGTAGCATCACAGCATTCAGAAAACCATTCGCTATCGGCGACCTGTTCAACCTTAGCCGACATCAACGTGCAGCTCGACCGGTATCCACAGTGGAGGGAGCGGTGCGCAAAGTGCGGTCAAGCTAATGCCATGCCAAGTTCTTCTTATGGGTGATTGAAAATACGTGCTACCTCTGTGTAATTCCTTCATCCTGATCCATGCGCATGATGAAACCCCAGCCATAACGTCCTCTCATGTCGGGTGTATTGCCATCGATAGCCACAACAATCTCGTTCATGCCTTGATGCAAGCGGAGGTCGAAGCTGCCATTTTCGAGTGAAAGGCGTCCGTCGGGCGGCTTTCGACCACCTTTTACGTTGTAGAGATTTTTGCCGGTAAACACGGGCTTGCCGTTCGCGAATACCCACATCTCGCGCAACCAGCCAACGGCCACATGTCGAACCTGATCGCGATTGGATTGCAGTGTGGTGCGAAGCCAAATCACTTGACGAGGCGCTTGCTTTGGCGTCGGCGCGTGATATCGGCTCAAGTTGATGAGACCGCCATAGTCGACCGTCACCGGCGACCAACGCGATGCGGACGAGAGCATATCCGAAACGTCGAGATGATCCGTGTCCATTATCGGCAGGGGATTGGTCGCTAGCCACCGGACGAGGTAACGATGATCGCCCGCGACAGGGTCTGCCGGGGCTTTCGGATCCAAGCCGTCGGTTACACCCGGTGCAAGCGTGAGGTTGGCGTAATAAGCGGTACCTTCGAAAGCAATAGTCCCGGTGGTTGCATCGCCTTCCAGGTGCGCGACGCGTAGCGAGGGTTCCGTTCGTCCATTTACGTATACATTCATCCGCTTGCCGGAAACGACAAGTCGAATGTGATTCCATTCGTTTTCGCGGAACGGTGCAGGCGCTTGATACTGCGGATAAACGTCCCACAGCACGCGGCCTTTGATAATTGGGACGTACTGCAGGCAATCCTGTGATGCTGGACAGTCGGGGCTGACTCGGATGTAGAGCATGTCGGCAGTGTCGGTGTCCTTTTGATGAAAGCGAATACCCGGCATTTCTTCGCCTACGGGCTTGATGTCGAAATCGATGGTGCCGTTGTCGAAGTGTCCGTTTTTAAGCGCGACAAAACCTTGCTCGCTTTCGGATGTCACTTCAAGTATGCCGTCTGGAAAAGCTTCACGAGTAAGGAACGTCGCGTTGCTTCTTGACTGCCAGGTTTCGGCCATCAACGGAATCTGCAGCGGTGTGGATGTCGAGGCAAAGGCGGATGTGCCGCTCGGCAGACCTAGTGCCAAGACTAAGCAAATAAATCGTTTTTTCACGACTGTCATGCCAAAGGGTGAATACATGCAACCTAACGACATGTCTCGCCGTCGTCTTGCGAAATGATGCGAAATGGATCAGGAGTGTGGCGAGATGGTGAAGCCATGCCCTTAGGAATGTTGCCGCTTACACACCGAGCCCCCTGACGTCCAAAGTCGCCCGCGATACGCGATTTCCGTCCTGTACGGCTCCCCGGCCGTTTGATGGTGTGCCGAGGTCGATTCGCATCAATTGCGCTCCCACCACGCACCGTAAAACCTATCTTTGCGGCGTTTCCGGAGATATCAAACGGTTGAGGCACGTATGAAAAAGATATTCTTTATTGGAGCAAGCTTTCTGATGTTGGGTGGCGGCGTTGCCGCCATGGATGCAACCGATGGCGCTACTCTCGCGACGCCGCAAGATGCGGCGGACATCCGACATGTCATGGAGACCTATCATCATGCCGTAGTCACCCATGATGGCAAAGCCGTTTCCGCGCTGTTTCTCGATCAGGGCAGTACTTGGGTAACCGTCTTGTCCGACAAGGGGTTCGCTGGCATGAAGGCAAGGAATGCCTCGGTACAGAAGGTCAAAGTGGGCAGTTATCAACGTTTTGCCAAGTTCGTATCGAGTACGAAATCGGTACTCGACCCTCGCCATACCGACGTTCGGATCATGAGCGACGGCGCGGTGGCCTCGGTCTATTTTCATTTTGACTTCATGACCGATGGCAAAGTGGAAAATCGCGGCGACGAAACCTGGCAACTGGTGAAGACCGTCAACGGCTGGCGCATCGTTGCCATCTCCTATTCGTCAAACCCTTGGGCGGCATAAGTCGATCCGAGCCGTCGTGGCTCGCCCGATACGCCCATGTAAGATGACATGAGCGTTCGGCGAGATAATGTGGACCATGCAGCACCCGATTCGTAACCCCAATCAGCGCTTGGAAAACGGCTCGTACTCCAGCTTGCGCTTGATACTTCTATCGCTGATGGTCTGGACGGCCATTGGCGTCCTTTTCGCGGCGCCGCGGTTTGCTTCGAGCACGCCGTGGTGGTTCGTCCTGCGTGGCTCGCTGGCGGAGTGGTGGGCGTGGGGGTTGCTGGTCCCATTGATTGTCGCGGTGGACAGCCGCCTACCTATCAGGGTAGGTAGCCTGGGAATGCGGCTCACCGCTCACATTATTATCGGTATTCCGATTACCTTGGTTTACAGCTACGTCGTTGCAGTGCTTCAGGTGATCGTGCATGTCAAAGCTCGGTCATACGCAGTCGGACCAGATCCTTTGCATGAGGCCTTGAAGGGCGGATTTTTGTGGAGTCTCCTCGTTTATCTGCTTGTGGTCGGCGGTTGGCAAGCGGTGCAGTACAGTCAACATTATCTTGCTGCGCAGCTGAGGCTTGAGCGGCTGGAACGCAATTTTTCCGAGGCACGCTTGAATGTGCTGCGCATGCAATTGGATCCGCATTTCCTTTTCAACGCACTCAACACCATTTCTTCCTTGATCACGAGCCAACCCAGGCTGGCGCGGGGAATGATCGAGCAGTTGGGCGATCTGTTGCGGCTGTCTTTGGAGTCTGGACGTCGGCAGCAGGTGCGCCTCGGCGAAGAGCTGGAATTCCTTAGTCATTACCTTGCCATCCAGAAGACGCGCTTTGGCGATAGCTTGCACGTCGTCATCGATGTACCCGCATCCGCCCGCGACATCATGGTGCCTAGCCTTATCTTGCAGCCGCTGGTCGAGAACGCGGTTCGCCACGGGCTATCGCCGAGACCGGGTGGGGGTACCGTTTGGGTACGAGCGACAGTTGAGGGCGCCGTTTTGCGCATCGACGTCGAGGATAATGGCGTCGGGCTCGGCGAGAGCTGGACGAACGATCGTATCGGATTGGGACTGGGCGTTACACGCGAACGCATCGCCATGCTGCATGGTGCGCAACGGGCCGATCTACAGATCGGCCTTCGTCAAAACGGCGGCACGTATGTTCGCATCTCGATGCCCGCAAGGCTTGCTGAGGCGCAAGACGATGAATGAGAAAAACACGTATCGGATTCTTATCGTCGACGACGAGCAGCCGGCGCGTCGGCGTCTGCGTGAGCTGATGGACAACGATCCCGACGTCGGCGAAGTCATGGAGGCCGAGAATGGATTCGACGCCGTCGAGGCGATCCTGCAAAAGCAACCCGACATCGTTCTTCTGGATGTTCAAATGCCGGGACTCGACGGCCTTGGAGTCATCGATTCGATCGGGATCGAACGCATGCCCGTCACGATATTTGTGACGGCCTTTGATCAGCATGCCGTGCGCGCCTTTGAATCAGCCGCCATCGACTACGTGCTTAAGCCGTTCGGCGACGAGCGCATGGAAGCTGCTTTTGTGCGGGCAAAAGCGCGCATCGACGACAAGTACGTGCGCGATTTTGGCCGGAGCGTATTGAAGCTGCTTGACCGTCGTCATCTGGAGAAGGCATTTCTCGATCGCATAGTGATTCGCGAGCGCGACAAGACCGAGCTGGTCCGGGTCGAATCGATAGACTGCATCGAAAGTGCGGGTGTCTACGTCGCCTTGCATGTGGGGCCGCAGCGCATTATTCATCGCGCTGCCATCGGCGAACTCGTCGGACGGCTCGATCCGCGCCGCTTCGTTCGCATTCATCGCTCCACGGTCGTCAATATCGACAGCATTCAGCATTTGGAGCCGGCTACGCACGGCGAATTCGATCTCGTTTTGCGTGGTGGCCAACGCGTACGCGTCAGCCGTACGTTTCGATCGCTGCTTGAAGCAAGGCTAGGACAGTCCTTGTAACGTATTGTGCCCGTATTCAACGGTTCGACCGATGTTAATGATATGGGCGCGTTCTACGCGGTGGTTTTTTCGATGCTACCCGCATCAGGTAACCGCCAGAGTGAACGACCTATGCCAAGGTTGCTAATTTGCTCGGTGAGCTTGCTTGGTACGACCATGCCGAAGAGGATGAGTTGTTTATATCGCGCTATCTTGATTGTCTGCTGAGACGAAGACACGCCGCTGTTACTGCCTAAAACGGCCGACTGATCGTTTTTCAAGCGTGGCCGTTGGGGGCTGCGACGGGATGAATCTACCAGCGGCCATAGTCGAAGAAACAAGCTGAGGTTATCGATCCATAGATTTAGGGGCACGCTCGTTTACTAGCTTCTGATCGAGGCACTTGAACTTGGCAAGCATGAAGGCTACAGGATTTGCTCTCGCGACCCATAACTCCTGATCGCAAATTAAAACGAATGGCCCAATGCTTTACGCATTAAAAACTTATCCTGACAGGCCGTGATTTCGTTACAACCGTCTATTCGAGGAACCTTGATCAACACGGCAGGTCTACTGGGCTGGCTGCAATACACGTGTGGATATCAGCGTTAGTGTTGCGTGAGCAATTAGCTTGAATGAGGCAGGATTATCGAAGCTCACGGACAGGATCACGATCAAGTACATGCGCAGGACGGTGCGCGTTGCAAGATTGACGCTTACAAAAATCAGGCATCCTGGTCTCCGCAGTCCTTGAATCTGCGGGGGAGGGTGCTGGTGCTGGCCGTAGTGCTGGCTCTACACGCGCTTTTCGTCCTGATGGTCTGGAAGGCGATGCGACCGCCCCAGCCGGATAGAGAGCGACCGCTAAGCGTGCGTTTGATCCACACGGCAGCTCCAGCGAAACAGTTGCCATCGCCCGCGCCACCCGTCATGGTGTCGCGGGCATCGACGCCACCCGTGAAACCCAAGCCAACTGAAAAGCCACATAAAGCGTCGATCGACATTTCGGCTACAAAACCCGCGCCAACGCCAGCTCCGCCTGGCAACAAACCGGACGCCAGCGAGATATTTTCCACCAGCGGCTCGATCCGCCTGCCGCCCGAACATATTCAGTACTCGGCCGATACACCATCCGAGGTAAAGACGAGCAAGCCGAAGGACGATCGCCAGATCATGGAGCATACCGACTTCACGCATTACCAGCCGACGCGTTTCAACAAGTATTTCCCGCCACCGAACGAAACCCTTGGTGGCGCGGCAGGCCGGCATATCGATGATGCGATCAAGGAAATAGCCAAGACCATGTGCGACCCGGAAAAGCGCAGCACGGCTACTAATCTGCTGTATGGCGCGCCGCCGCTCCCACCTGACCCGAAGGACACCGACGAGCGCCTCAATATGCCGCCACCGGCGCTGGCTGGAGGCGGCACGCCAGCCAAGCCGATACCGCTTTCAACCTGCATCGATGAGTACAGCCAAGGCAAGGGCCTGTCGCAAGGCTGTCCGGTCAATACGCCTGAAATTATTTTCCAGGCTCAAATGCGCGAGTGCATCGATCTCTATCGGGCTGGCAAGCGCCTCAAGAGCTGGTGTCCGATCGATACCCCCAAGCGTGCCGCGGCGGAGGCGCCGGCAAGCGTCGATTCGCATTGATAACCCGAAGCTCGGAACGCAAGAGTGAGGCCCCGCTTCCGCCCCGTAGCCAACCATCAGGGCAGGGCCATTAGCCCATGTTATCGAGAGTAGTTGTGCCACGTTTCGAAAAGGCAATTAGCGGGGCCGCACGTCACGGCGAAATCGCCCGGAACAGTCCATCCGTGTCGAGCAGAAATTCTGCGATGACCTCATTCGGCGAACGCGGATGGATCACGATTTCGCCATCGACCAGTTCATTGCAGAAGCGTCCGCCTTGAGGAGGCTCGATGGCATAGCGACTGGGTACGGATCGCCGTGTACAAGGTGTGCACGCAACACGCACTGGTGATGCTGATGTACGCGCGCGACTAGACGGTGCGGCGCAAACGCGATCTCGGTATAGACCCCATGCGGGCGCATCAAGGCCGAAATGCTCCACCGGATCGGCCTCTCCGATCTGCTCAAGCCCGCGAAACGAGCCTGATCGCAAGGCGACGGGGCCATTTGCACGCATGGCCCCATGCGGTCAACGCGATGCAAATCGACGCTTTGCTTCCTCAGTCACAGGCGTGTAAAGGGCTACAAGATTACCCTCTGGATCACGGAACTGGGCCGTGATGTTCCCCCACGACATCATCTTGGGCTCCAGAACGACATCCACCTGGTCTTTCAACCGGTCGTACTCAGCTTGCAGATCGTCCACCTGAAACTCGATGACAGCAGTCTGGTTGGCGCCGGGGCGAAGCGTGCCTTCCTTGAACAGCCGGACGGTCTCTGCGCTACCGATGGCCAGGGTGCCGGCCGGAGTAACGATCTCGGCGAAGACGGGGGCAGGCCATTCGGCAGTCCGCAAGGTCACCTTCTCGTAGAAGGCCACGACAGCGCGGATGTCCTGGGCGATGAGCCGAATCGAGGCGAGTTTCATGTGTATCTGCTCTAGTGGGCGTCAGCGGTTATGGATCTGCCGCGAAGCGTACAGAACCACTGCTGACAATTTTTGTCAGCAGCCTGGCGACGGTTTCACCGATATGACCAACACGGAAGGATGCACCTAGGCCTAGCGTGCGCTCAGCAAAGTTCCTGCAGGATCTCAAACAACCAATCTCCGAAGGCTCGAACCCGGTGAGGTACGTGTTTGCGCTGCGGGTAAAGCAGATTCACGGGCAGGGGAGAGGGGCGGAACAGAGGCATCACCTCGACCAAGCTGCCAGCCAACTCCTCTCGAGAAAGTGCCAACGTGGGCAACTGCGCGATCCCCAGTCCTGCCAAGCAAGCTGCACGATATGACTCACTGTTATTGACGGTCTTTGCCATGACTTGCTTCACTGCAAGCGTGGTAGCGATGGCCTACATCATGGGCCGCCTGCGGCTACGTTCGGGCAGCATCTGGCCTTGTATTCTTATCCAGGCAAGCCACAACACCTTCGTTCAAGGTATCTACGATCAACTGACAGCCTCGATCGGTGTGGCGAAGTGCGTTACCTCCGAGTTTGGCGCCGGCTTAGTACTCTCCATCGCGATCGCCGCGGTAGTCGTTGTCTCTAAGGGCTCAGTTCACGATCGGTCCGATGCGTCATTCAGCGTCGATCGGCCCGCATAAGCAACAGTTTGGTTCGTACCTCGCCGGCATGGAGAGATATCGCGAAACGCTTCGGCACCGCTCACGAAGTGGGTCAATCCGAACGGTGATGAAACTGAAATCGAAGGAGGCTAACGGACAACCTGCTGTCGCAGAAGCGGTTATGGAGCTCACTTCAGAAACTGCAAAAAATTCTTAGTGTGTTTTTTAGATCAATAGAGCTAAGGACCAGTCTCTCTCAAAGCCGACACCGGAGCGGGGCGATTAGGCAAAGTTATCGAGGGTAGGGCAGGTCGGTACGGGTACCCTCAACGAAATACTCGCCATTGGCCACTTCAACATCCATGCCTCGAGTTGGCGCGAACGGCGCTGGCTTCGACGCGAAGATCCAGCGCCAAATCGTGAGGGGGAAACGCATCGATAGCGGGAAAATGAGTCTGTTGGGAACGTTTGGTGTGGCCGAGGCTGCCACGCCATATTTGAAATAGGCATACAGGGCTTGCACATCCCCAGGCCTGAGGATCGAATACGATGGATAGGGCATCGCCGGGTATAGCGCGTGGCCATGTGACACACCAAAACGAAGCGCGCGATCAAAATCCGAAAGCGAGTAGCTTCCAATCCCGTCTTTCTTGTCGAAGGTGATGTTGGTGGTGTAGATCGTGCCAACTGGGATGGTCATAGCCAGCCCACCTGTAAACGGAGGCCGCCTTGGCACGCTATGGCAGGCCGCACAGTCGCCAAGATGCGCAAGATATGCGCCTCGTTGCATCAAATCGGGTGAAGGCGTGGGAGCGCTTAGGTTTTTCTCTCCCACGACGTGGTCCGATGGCCTCGTCGCTTCTATCATCGATGTGGACACAGATCAGACCTATCCCCTGATTGGGGGAACCTCAGCTTGCGATCACATCAAGACGCTGCAAGGGCGTTCGGTGCCTTTGTTCGTCCGTCGGTCAGGTGAACGAAACATACATTGCTGGTGAGGCAATCAAGTCAACTGCTTCGCAGGGCATCCGTTCTCGGCTCTTTCCCCCAAACAGGGGAGGTCCATCGTGAGCGAAAGCGTGGAGACTTGTAAGCCGGTGACCCATTGCTCATGGGTTTTTCGATATAGAGAGACAGTCGTGAACAATACTCCTGACCAACCTTGGACCGAGATATACGAAGGCGGTTCACGGGAAGCCGAATTGCGCGGCTTCAAGTTGCTGGCGCAGACGATGCTGAAGATCCAGGAAAAGAATCGAGAAAGTGCGGCTTTGACGCGGCCTATGCGCACATTGCATTCGAAGATGATTGTGGGTGTTTCGCGGGCACAACTGCACATCGACCCTGAGCTTCCAGTTCGTTTTCAAGTCGACTATTTCCGCGCGGGGACGCGCAGGCAGGCTGCGGTGCGATTCTCAAATGCAAGCGGCATACCTCGAGCCGATCATCTTCCTGATATGCGCGGAGTCGCGATCAAAGTGGCGCTTCCAAACGGTGGGGAGCACGATCTACTCATGACGAATTACCCCGTATCTCATGCTCGGGACGCGAAGCAGTTTGTGGATTTCGCAGTCATCGCCATGGGGGATGCTGCGACGTTCAAGGCGCGGCTGGAGGAGCATTTTGGCGTTGATGAAGCCGCGCGCATGCTCACGACGGTGGCACGAGGCATGCGTCCTAGTAAGGGCTTGGATAAGGAGACTTTTTGGAGCCGCGGCGCGCTGCTTTGGGGTGAGCGCCCCGTCCGCCTCGTGCTACGGCCGATGGCGGAAGATCTAGCGACTCAGGATGTCCCAGCCACCCAGGACGGCCTGCGTGAAGCTTTTGCTGAACACTTGAAGCAACGGACCATCGGATACCGCCTGGCGGTTCAGCCTTTTGTCAACGAAAGACTTACTCCTATCGAAGATGCCGCGATCGAATGGCGCGAGGAAGTCTCGGAGCCTGTAGAGATCGCGACGTTGTTGCTTCCCTCTCAGGACCTCCTATGTGAGCGAGGCCAGCAGCAGATGGATGCGGTGAACGATATGGTATTCAATCCCTGGAATGCTCCGGCTGATTTTCGACCACTAGGAAATATCAACCGGGCACGTGCAGAAGTGTACGGCGCAAGCGCGCGACAATGGGTTACTGAGCCACGGTGTTAAGGCGCGAAGCTCCGCCAGATGCGTGGCACCGGTGCCTGCAAGCAGTCGTTCGACTTCGTCATCTAGACCGGGTTTGCAAGTTTTACGCGACTTCATCACTCAGGCACGGGCAGTGAGCAACGTATTATCCGATGACGTTCGCCGCAATGCGGACGTTGCTCGCGTGTGACCTTCGGCGTTGAACGTTCCCCGCACCTTAGGCAGTCGGAGACATCCCCCCACTTGGGGGATTTCTGCCCTGGTTTACCTCCCTCAAGATTTCAGTATCGAAGCATTGGTTCTGATGAGAGGGTTGTCCTTTGCTTAAGAATTTCCAATACGACCCGAAGGCCGTTTCACGCGGCATGTCTGCTCTTCGTCGCTTAAAGAAATGGGGGCCATTGGCGCTTTTGCCGGTTCTGGCGGGATGCTCGGAAGGTATCTTGGCAGCGCATGGTCCCGTCGCTGCCGAGGAGCGCCAACTCCTGTTTGAGGCACTGGCGTGCATGCTGCTGGTCGTTGTGCCCGTAATCCTGCTCACTTTGACCTTAGCATGGTGGTTTCGCGCATCGAACCGCTCGGCAACCTACCGACCGACGTGGAGTTACTCCGGCCGCATCGAGTTCATCATTTGGATCATCCCGCTGCTCGTCGTGTTGTTTCTTGCAGGCTTGTCCTGGTCGGGCTCGCATGAGCTTGATCCGTACAAAGCCATTCAGTCCAACAAAAAACCGCTGGCAGTAGAGGTGGTTTCGATGGACTGGAAATGGTTGTTCATCTATCCCGAGCAGGGGATCGCGACCGTCAACGAATTAGTCATCCCAACTGGGAGACCGGTGAATTTCAAGCTGACGTCGGCCACCGTCATGAATTCGTTTTTCATTCCAGGTCTCGCGGGACAGATTTACACGATGGCAGGCATGCAAACCCGGCTTTCTGTCGAAGCTGACGACGCTGGCGCGTATCGTGGCATGTCAGCCCAGTTCAGCGGCGACGGATTTTCGGATATGCGGTTTAACGCCATAGCCATGAATGATGGTCAGTTTGATGCTTGGGTCGAGCACGTCCGATCAAATGCTATTGGATCCTTGAACAATGATGTTTTCGACTTGCTTGCCAGAACGCACAACGTGCAGAGCAAGGTTTACTACTCGCAAGTAGAGGGCAATGTCTTTGAGCACGCGTTATCCATGCACAGGGCGCATCCTGCCGGCAGTGCGATGCCAGGCATGGCGATGTCCAACTTACGGGAAAAGGTGGGCCCATAAATGTTTGGAAAACTGACTCTGCACGATATTCCTTTTGATCAACCCATCATTATGGGCACGTGCCTGGTGCTCATCATAGCTATCGCGGGCATCGTTGCGTACCTTACGGTTGCACGTAAGTGGGCATGGTTGTGGAAAGAGTGGCTCACAACGGTTGATCACAAACGCGTAGGCATCATGTATTGTCTGTTGGCGGCTGTGATGCTACTTAGGGGGTTTAGCGACGCGATCATGATGCGTTCGCAGCTTGCACTCGCCAGTCACGATCATCCAGGATTTTTGCCACCCGAGCACTACGATCAAGTGTTCTCGGCACACGGCACCATCATGATTTTTTTCATGGCGATGCCATTCGTGGTGGGTCTTATGAACTTTGTGGTTCCGCTACAGATCGGCGCTCGTGACGTTGCCTTTCCGGTCATGAACGCGGTCAGTTTTTGGCTGACCGCTGCGGGTGCATTGTTGATCAACCTGTCGCTAGGTATTGGCGAATTTGCACGCACTGGCTGGTTGGCGTATCCACCCCTGTCCGAATTGGCCTATAGCCCTGGGGTGGGCGTTGATTACTACTTGTGGGCGCTGCAGATCTCGGGAGTTGGGACGCTGCTCTCCGGTATCAACCTGGTTACCACCATTCTAAAAAAGCGTGCACCTGGCATGCGCATGATGACAATGCCGGTATTTACCTGGACAGCCTTGGCGTCGAATATCCTGATCATTGCATCTTTCCCGGTTCTGACGGCGACGCTTGGTATGCTCATTCTGGACCGGTACCTAGGTGGTCATTTTTTTACAAATGATGGCGGCGGCAATCCAATGATGTTCATCAACCTCATTTGGACGTGGGGACATCCAGAGGTGTACATCCTCGTTCTGCCGCCATTCGGCGTTTTCTCAGAAGTGATGGCCACGTTTTCGGGTAAGCCGCTGTTTGGCTACCGTTCCATGGTCGTTGCCACCATGGTTATTACGCTTATGGCGTTCACCACCTGGGTGCATCACTTTTTTACGATGGGTTCTGGCGCAGACGTCAATGCGTTCTTTGGAATCACCACGATGTTGATTGCGATCCCAACAGGCGTGAAGGTGTTTAACTGGCTCTTCACCATGTATGGCGGCCGCCTCGTGTACTCATCTCCCGTGCTGTGGACGATCGGGTTCATGGTTACGTTTACGATTGGCGGTATGACGGGTGTGTTGATGGCCGTCCCTCCAGTCGACTTCGCGCTCCACAACAGCCTCTTCTTGATCGCACACTTCCACAATGTGGTGATTGGTGCGGTGGTCTTCGGCTGCTTTGCGGGATTCACGTATTGGTTCCCCAAAGCCTTTGGGTTCTCGTTGGATGAAAGGCTCGGTAAAAGCGCATTCTGGTGCTGGTTCGCCGGGTTCTACCTGGCGTTCATGCCACTTTATGCCCTTGGTTTAATGGGTATGACACGCCGTCTGAACCATTATGATAATCCTGCATGGACACCATATTTGTTGGTAGCGTGGTCCGGGGCCATGCTTATTCTGGTTGGGATCATTCTGCAGATTGCCCAGCTGATAATCAGCATTCGCACGCGCAGCCGTCGCCGCGTCAAAGCTGATCCCTGGAATGGCCGTACTCTTGAGTGGGCTATCAGCTCCCCGCCGCCCGTCTACAACTTTGCCACTTTACCCATGGTTGACCGAATCGATCCCTATTGGTCGGCCAAAGTCAATGGCACGCCGTTGATGTCCTATGCCAGCGAGGAAATTGAATTGCCCAAGAATTCGAGTTTGGGATTCCTTATGGCTTTCTTCGCCGTGCTAGGTGGCTTCGGCATGATCTGGCACGCCTGGTGGGCGGCAGTGGTGTCGTTAATTGCCATCACCGCCTTGATGGCCCGGGAATCATGGGATGAAGACGACAGTTATACGGTCTCCCCCGAGCCCGCTCGATCCACTCGTTAACTGACTGAGCCTCCATGAATACGATGCTGACCGAAGAAGGCACGTTCTCTGACGCCCATCCGCTGCTACCGACGCGGCAGCAAGTAGCGGGATTTGGGTTCTATCTTTATTTGCTGAGCGACGGGATTTTGTTTGCTTCGCTGTTCGCCGCGTTTGCGGTGCTGCGAGGCGCTACCGACGGCGGACCGCAAATCCAATCGTTATTCGAACTTAAAAACGCCTACATCGAAACCGTAGCTTTGCTCACGAGTAGCTTTACGTGCGGCATGGCGATGATTGCTGCAGACCGCCGGCGTCGAATAAAAGCTCAGCTGTTGTTTCTTGCCACTGTCCTTCTGGGTTTGGCGTTCTTGAACATTGAGGTGCATGAACTCTTCAAGCTCTCAGCATCGGGAGCGACGTTCTCTAGCAGCGCGGCGATGACGGCGTTCTTCACGCTGGTAGGAACCCATGGACTGCACGTCACCGTCGGACTGATCTGGCTGCTTATCTCTATGGCTCAGATTCATTTCAAGGGTATTACCGATGGGGTCTTTCGCCGCCTCATTTGTTTCAGCCTCTTTTGGCACGTTCTCGACATTGTTTGGATTGCGGTGTTTACGTTCGTCTACCTAGTTGGAGCGGCCCCATGAGCGCAACCTCAACAGTCATTCAACCTGGAAGCGAACGCACGCCTGGTTTGCGTCGATCCGGCAGTCATGGCAGCTGGCAGAGTTATGTCATCGGCTATGTGTCGGCGATGGTTTTGACAGCGGCATCTTTTTGGCTTGCCAAGTCGCCGTTAATCACACCATCCAGTGCGACTGCCGCGGTGGCGGTGTTGGCGATTGCGCAAATGCTCGTTCACTTGATCTTTTTCTTGCACATCAATACTTCGCCCGAACATAAGACCAACATCTGGGCTTTCATCTTGACGATGGTGATCATCGTCCTCGTCGTGGTTGGATCCATGTGGATCATGGAGCACCTCAATGACAACATGATGCCGATGGATAAGGTCATCGATGCACAGCGTTAGTAGAACAAGGTGTTGCCAATATTGATTTGCACATTAAGCAATGCTGTTTTTAATTAGCCACTAGTCACTAAAGAGTGTTGGGAGAATGCGATATGAGCATGTCATCAGCTGATTACCTAACAAGTGTTCTTGAAAGCGCAGGTGTCGGCCACGTCTATGGCGTCGTGGGCGATTCGCTCAATGGCATTACCGACGCATTCCGCCGCAAGGGAACCATCGAGTGGGTGCATATGCGGCACGAAGAAGCCGCGGCCTTTGCGGCTGGCGCCGAGGCGCACTTGACGGGAAAACTTGCCGTTTGCGCGGGAAGCTGTGGCCCGGGCAACCTCCATTTGATCAATGGTCTGTTTGACTGCCATCGAAGCGGGGTGCCTGTGCTGGCCATTGCTTCGCACATCCCAAGTTCTGAAATCGGCATCGACTACTTTCAGGCTACCCACCCCGAGGCGCTCTTTCGAGAATGCAGCCATTATGTCGAGCTGGTATCCAATCCAAAGCAGTTGCCACAGGTTTTGGGGCGCGCCATCCGTGCGGCTGTTGGTAGGAGAGGGGTGGGTGTGGTCGTGATTCCTGGGGACGTATCCCTGGAGGCTGCGGTGGCGGAAGCGCCGTCCTGGGTGTTTCCCACCAAGCCGGTTACGGTTCCTGCCGCTCACGAGCTAGAAGCACTTGCGCAATTGTTGAGAGACGCCAACAAGGTCACGCTCTTCTGCGGCGCCGGCTGCTCGCAGGCGCACGACGAAGTTGTTGAACTGGCCAGGCTTTTGAAAGCGCCTATCGTTCATACGCTGCGCGGTAAGGAGTACATCGAATACGACAATCCGTTCGACGTTGGCATGACGGGATTAGTCGGCTTCTCCTCGGGATACGCAGCGATGAAAGACTGCGACGCGCTGCTGCTTCTTGGAACAGATTTTCCCTATCGCCAGTTTTTTCCTAGGCACGCCAAGGTCGCGCAGATTGACTTGCGGCCCGAGGCTTTGGGAAATCGTTGTCCGATCGATATCGGCCTTCTCGGCGATGTGAAACAGACGTTGCAACTGTTGAATCCCAAGATTGACGAAAAAACAGACTCGGCATTCCTGGATTCCGCATTGGCCCATTACAAGCGGGCACGCGAAGGGCTCGATGAGTTGGCCGAGCCCCGTCGCGGCAGCGATCTGATCCATCCCCAGTTTGTGATGAAGTTGATGAGCGAGCTGGCCGCAGATGACGCCATCTTTACCTGCGACGTCGGCAGTCCCATTCTCTGGACGGCGCGTTATCTCAGGATAAACGGCAAGCGGCGCATCGTGGGTTCGTTCAACCATGGGTCGATGGCGAATGCGATGCTGCACGCCATTGGCGCGCAGGTGGCTTTTCCTGGACGCCAGGTGATTTCAATGTCCGGCGATGGTGGTTTTTCCATGATGATGGGCGACTTTCTCTCGCTCGTGCAGCTCGGCTTGCCGGTCAAGATCGTTCTTCTGAACAACGGTACCTTGGGCTTCGTGGAAATGGAAATGAAGGCTGGCGGTTTCCCGGATTTTGCCTGCGATTTGAAAAACCCCAACTTTGCGAAGATGGCCGATGCTGTGGGCGTAAAGGGGTGGCGCGTTGAACACCCTGACCAACTCAAGATCGCATTGACCGAGGCGTTTGCTCACGATGGTCCCGCGTTGGTGGATGTGGTGAGCGTACGCCAGGAGTTGGCAATGCCACCCAAGGTCACGCTCGATGAGGTCCAAAAATTCGGCCTCTTCATGATGCGAGCGGTACTGGATGGCCGAGGTCGTGAGCTTGTCGATCTCGCCAAGGTCAACCTTTTGCGTTAAGAACGCTCGCGCAAGCTATACGTCATACCAGTGCGTTTCAGGGAATCGACAATTGTCTGCGTGCATCTACCCAATTCTTAAGATGTTCATTCGCATTCTTGGCGATGTTTTTCTGGTGGCTGTGATGCTGCTAGGGCTTTTGTTCGTACTTTTTAGTGGACTTTATGTTGCTTTAGAGCAGTGAGCCAATATGTTGATGCGGCCCTATGCATTTCTGAGAAAGTTCATCCGTATTCTGGGCGAAGTTTCTTTGGTTATGCTTCTGCTTCTGATGGTTTTTCTCGCGCTTGCCACCGGGCTTTACTTTGCAGAGCGCACCCAGAATTTTTTGAATTCGCCGCACAATTATCAGGATAGCCTTTATTTAAGCGCCGTTACCGCGCTTACCATTGGATATGGTGATTACGTTCCTCACTCAACCATGGGGCGATGTATTGCTTTGATGTTGGCGCTCACCGGGGTGACGCTCATCGGTATTGTTGCCGGCGCGGCGATCAAGGCGCTGGAACTCCAATTTCGCGAACACGAACTGCGAGAGCCACCATGACCGCAGCACGCGTAGAAGTTCAAAGCCAGGTGCCGGGCCCGACCCAGGGCGACCCTGCATCCACCGCTCACGAAGCGCAGTACCGAGATCGGGTTTTTCGCCTGGCGCTCATGATCGACAGTGACATCGAGCTCGTGCGGCAATGGTATTGCGACGAAACCATCGAGGAATTGGGTCGCCTGACACCCCGCGAACTTTGCCAGACTGGCTCTGGCGGCCTACTCGTGGCCTTTCTTCAAGAGGTTCGGCACGGGCAACGTGGCTAAGCGGACCGGCAGGATGTCAGTACGTTGTCTGTTGGCCGATGGCTAACGCGATGGCTGCTTCTGCGATGAATACATCCGCGTCGGCGTCGTCTTGGTTGGCCTGCGCCTGTGCCAGAGCTGCCTCATCATTGGTCAGATCCGTCACGCCCGCCAATCCGTGCCGATAAGAGTCCAGGGAGGCTTCATAAGCGAGTTGTGCGGCATGTGTGTAATCCATGGCTTGCTTGCGATTGTCCAAGCTCGTTTTTAAGTCGTTATAGCTCTCTACCACCTGTTGAGCGGCTTGATGTTTTACATCCTCAAGTGCGTCCTGGGCTTGCGCGGTTTCAGACGTCGCGATGGAAACATTTGTGGCGCGAGCGCCTCCGTCGAACAGTGGTAGCTCGAAAGCCACGAATAAACTGTTTCCAGTCAAGTTAATAGTGGAGTAAGGGCTGCCATCACTGCTGGTTTTTCCGATGTTTTGAAAAATCTGGGCTTGGAGACTGATGGTGGGGCGATAGGCTGCCCGGGCTACGTCGGCTTTCGCCTCGGCGGCAGCCACCTTGTTTTGAGCTGCCTGGATATCTGGCCGCGACTGCATAGCCACTTGGATCAGGCTGCCAAGGGGGCGCAATGGAGCGTTTTGAGGGTCGATGTCCTTCGGTTGAGCGAGATCAAATTCAGATTGGGGCGGCAAACCCACCGCCGCCACCAGGGTTGCGAAGGCGCTTGACGCGTCTCCGCGCGATTTGGTGAGCGCCACCTTCATCGCTGCTGTCTGGCGACGCGCCTGGGCGACTTCCACGACCGTCGCTCGGCCGTGGTTACGCTGGTCGGTAATCGCTTCTTCTACGAGTTGAGCAGCATGCAGGGCTTTTTGCGCTGCTTCAATTTTTCCCAGTGCGGAAGTGGCTTGGAAATAGGCTTTTGACACATCGAATACGAGTTTCTGCTGTTCCCCCACCAGGCCCGAATCGGCCGCCATCGCATTTTGCGTGGCCTCGTCGACCTGGCCCTTGCGGCGTCCAAAATCGAACAGCAGCCACTTCAATTGCAAGGAAGGAATCACTTCACGCGAGGATGATACGATATAGCCACGTCGCGACACGTTTCGCGTAATTGCCAGTGGCGTATGTTCGTTGCCACCCAACGCTTTCAAGTTGAGTTGCGGTGCGTATTGGCTTTTGATCAACGTTGTTGCCAAATGCGCCTGCAGGGCCTCCTCTCTTGCTTGGGCGTATTTAGGATTGTTGGCCAGCGCAATCTGGATCAGTTGTTGAAGCGAGTACTCACGGCGTCCGACGACGCCCGGATCCGCAGGTGGTGCGCTCACCCAATTGGTTTGGGCCTGTAGCGGCCCCATTGCCAAGGTGAACGCCAGCACCGTCGCCATGGTCCGCACATAAGGGGAAATGCATGAGCCCTCAAACCATGCGCGCGGCATGACCGATCTCCTCTTCAAGTTGTCGACGTGCTTGGTTCAAAGCCTCTGGCGCGCCAGATTCATCAAGCATTCCCGAGCGGGGTATGGCTTGGTGGTTGGGCCATGCATCAAGTTGCTGGGCCAGTTGCACGTCGACCTGATGCGACAGGGTTGGACCCGTGCAGGTCGCTCGAATCCGCATCAATGCCAACGCGCGCGAGGCGACAAGGTCAGGCGCCGGTACGTCTGCCTCGGGTAGACGTGCAGTATCGATGGGACGCCACTCGAATGCGGATCGGCCTCGCAGTAGGGCAAGATGGCCAAGCTTTTTCCCGACATCCATCTTTTCTGTTGCAGTAGCAGCTGTGTTTTCTTTGCGTAGGAATTGGCCGAGCTCATGAAACAGGGCGGTCTGCAACTTGCGGAATTCAGTCTTAGCACTAACGGGCCATAGCGTGGCGAAGATCACCGTTACCCAGACGTTGCCAATCAAAATGCCGGCGACACGATCGCGAAGCTCAGTGAGATCCGTGTTAGGCCCATAACCCTGCAAAACACCTAAGAAGAAGGCGAAGGCAATCTGAAGTCCTGCATATGAGATCGTTTCGCTGCCGGTGGCAATCCAGGCACCAAACATCGAGATCAACGCAATGACAAGACAAAGCTGGCCGATATCCGTCAGCATGGGAAGCACGAACACAAGGCAGAGCCCGCCCAAGCTACCGCCAATCAACGCCCCAGAGGCGCGCAAGGTGAACTTGTGCATGCTTTCCCCAAACGTCGTCAGGGTAACAAAGAAGCACGTGGTGACCGCTGTCCGAATTCCAGGCCAATCCAACAGCGTGTAGGTGGCATAGGAGGCCAGGACGGCGAGCGCCACTTTGATGGCAAACCGCACATACGCGCGATTGGAAAATGCATCCGGTACGAAAAACGAGCGAGCCGTTGGCTGCTGTGGTGCGGACGGTGCAATGCCACGACCTTGCGAGCGTTCTGTCAATTCGTCCAGAGCCAAATGCACGGCCAATGCCGCCGGCTCCCTGGGCGCCACTGCCTCTGATGCGCCTGCATCTGCGTCCGTTGTGTTGGCATGCATGCGGCGTTTCAACAAGGATTCCCCCGCTCGTCGCACGGACACAGCAAAACGGCAACGGAGTTGTAGGGCCGTGCTGTTAGGCAATGAACGCGCGATTTCCAGAATTTCCACGAGCAAGGCGAGTACGGTGGCGTCTTCTTGCGCGAAGACTTTCAGGTCTTTGTTCCAAAGCATTGCCTTTTTTTTCAAGCCATCGAGCGCGAGCAGCTGCTCGCGGATTTTTGCAGGATTTTGGGTGTGCGGAGCTTCCAAATAGCTTGATAGTGCGTCGATGGCGAGCGTGGCCTTCTTGCGAGCCAATGACACGGGGCTCTCCCCCGTAAGCAACGCCATTGCCACGGTGACTGCCACGGGGGCGCACACCACCACCCACAGCCATAAAACGCCATGCACCACCGGTTCAGTGGCGTGGCTCTCATCCAGCAAGGTTTGGGTTAGCACCAGGATGTAGCCTGCAAGAAACGCCACCGGGCCAAGTGAACTGGTGCGAGAAAGAAACGAACCCAAGAAGGCGCTCAGTGCCATGAGCGGGATGCGCAATGCAGGTTCGGATGCATCGAATACATAAAGCAAAATGGACAGCGTCACGGCGATGCTGATGGCCAAGATGCCGCCCACGGCAGTTATCAATGTGGAGGCAGCATCTTCCTGGCTGACCACAAACACCAAGTATGCGACATAGGCAGGCAGCGGAATTTGGAATGTCATGGCGACGGCGACCATCACAGCCGTGCACACGCTAGTGCGAACCATGGCGTGCCATCGCGTCCTGGTGAGCGTTAGTTCGCTGCGGAGGAAGCGGGAAATCGGATCCAGCCGCGGCAGTTCAGTCGAGATCTGCATCGCGCACCCGGACTGATGCAGTGGCGCCAACACGCAGGAAGGGAACGCTTCCCTGATCCAAATGGATCCACACAGGAAAGCGCTGCGCAACCACGACCCAATTCAAATTGCGGTCAACCTGAGGTAAGCCCGGGCCCACCGCGCCCTCAGGTTGAACCCCAGCACCCAGACTTTCGACGACGCCGTGAAGCGGTTGGTCGTTGTGTCCCATCATCCAAACCGTGGCGTGTTCGCCAGGCTTCAAATGGGCGAGGTCGGTTTCCCGAAAGTTGGCCACCGCATACCAGTTGGCGTTATCGATGACCGTAAAGAGCGGATGGCCCTCGGCCGCAAACGACCCGAGCGCCAAATTGAACCCCACGATGCGCCCATCGACCGGCGCGATGATGGTGGTTTCACGCAGGTTGCGCGCAGCGAGCGCTTGCGTTGCCTGAGCCCCCATGAGCTGGGCCTTGAGACTTTCGACATCACCAATAGCCTTCTTGGCTTGAGATGCCTGTTGAGTGGCCGCCGCCAGCTGGGCCTCGGCTGCACGCTCATCGGTGCGCGCCTGATCCATCTGCTGCGCAGTTACGAAGCCTTTGGCCAAAAGCGGCTCCATGCGTGCACGTGTATCCCGTGCGAGCATCAACTGTTGGCGTGCGCGATCCGCTTCGTGTGCGGCGGCTTCGGCGCCTGACCCTTGAGCCGCCACCTGTCGGCCAGTCAAATCAATCTCGGCTTGTAACGCCGCCACCTGGGCGTTGGCTTGGTGCAGCCTCATTTCAAAGGGTTCAGGGTCAATCTTTAAAAGGATGTCGCCCTTGTGAACCCATTGGCCGTTCCGGATGCCAGCCCACACCACTCGCCCACTGACTTCCGGGGTGATGCCGGCGCTGTAGGCATAAATGTATGCATCGTGGGTACGAGGACGGCGGTCGACGACGATCATTGAGATCACGATAAGCACAACGGTGCTCGCTATGGCGACGAGTGCAACCGCTTTTCCCAATGCTGGATGGACAGTCACTGATGTTTGCTCCACTTACGCCAACCACGCCAGCCAAATGGCCAAGGTCACGGTGACCCAAAAGCACAGGTAAACGAGCACGGGGATGGGTAGAACTGCATCTACACCGGTCTTTATCAAGACCCATCGGAGCAGGGTGGTGCCAGCAATCCCAAGTACGGCGCATATCATCCAGGTTGGGAAATAGGAGCCCAGGATGTTGCGTGATGGCGATTCACTGCAGGCGCTCAGCAATAATGAGGACAGTGCGAAGAAAGCCACGTATGACCATCGAACGCGGTGAAATCTTGAACCTGCGCACATACGGATCGCCTTGAACGGTAGAAGGGCACGCGTTCACTCCGGAAAAGCTATGACATCCTCGACCGCGATGGAACGCAGTCTTCAGAGATGACGCAACGTGTTGACGGTTAAGTTTGCGTCGAGGGTTTGGTTGAGCTGTATCCCCCTGATGGGGGTGTGCAATACCGACCATGTACTAAAAAAACGGGCCGCTGCATGCGGCCCGCCGATGACAGCAAACGACTAGCTCGCGTCCTCAAATGTTTTCGCGAATCATCTCGAGCACGTCTGCACCGCGCCCTGCGAGGATGGCCCGCACCGAATAAAGTCCCATGCCGATGATTGGCTTGGCCTCGATCATAGGGGGGCGGACCAGTTCGAGTTGGTTGACCTTGACGTTGAGCAATGCCGGACCCGGCTGCGTCAGCCATTCCTGGATGCTGTCATCGAGATCGGCTGCCTTGGTGACGGTCTTGCCCCATAAGCCGATGGCCTGTGCCACTTTGCCGAAGTCCGGGTTTTTAAGCTTGGTAAAGGTGTCGAGAATGCCTTCGGCTTTTTGCTCGATTTCGACGAAACCCAATTTTTCGTTATCAAAGACGACAATTTTGACCGGGACATTGTCCTGGACTGTCGTAATGAGTTCCCCGAACAACATGGTCAGGCCGCCATCTCCGCAACACGCAATGACTTGGCGATCGGGGGCTGCTTTTTTTAGGCCTAATGCACTGGGCAAGCCGGAGGCCATCGTGCCGTGCAAAAGACTGCCGAAAATGCGCCGTTTGCCGTTCGTCTCGAATACGCGAAGCGCCCACACAATTGGCGAGCCGTCGTCGCCCACCAGCAAGCAGTCGTCGTCCGCGTACTTGTCGATCACGGACATCAAGTAGGAAGCAGGAATGGTGTCGTCATGACCCGGCTTGAGGTGCTTCTTCCACTCTTCTTTCGCCTTTGCATAGCGATGGACGAATTCCTGTTGGAACGACGCATCCGGATTGGCGTCCAGGTGCGGCAGCAATGCCTGGAGGGTGGGCTTGATGTCGCCCACGGCGCCGAAGGTGACGTGATGGCGCCTGCCAATATGGCCGGGCTTGATGTCGATCTGGACGATTTTCGCGTGATCGGGATAGAACTGGCGCCACGCAAAATCAACGCCCAGGCACAGCAGCGTGTCACATTCGAGCACCGCGTGGTAACCGGCTTCATTACCCAGGATGCCGGTCATGCCGACGTTGTAAGGGTTATTGCTTTCCAGGTCCGATTTGCCGCGCGAGCTGTGCGCGATGGGCGCTTTCAATCGCTCGGCGACGGCTTTGATTTCGTCGAGTGCGCCCTCGCAGCCTGCGCCGGCGTAGATGGTGATCTTGCTGCCCGCATTGAGGATCTTGGCAATCTCGGCAATCTCGTCATCATTGGGCCGGATGGTTGGGCGCGCATGGTGCACACGATACGGATAGTCGTGCTGAACTTCGCCATGGGACATGTCGACGGGAACGATCAAGACGGCGACACCTTTTTGCGTCAGCGCCGCCTGGCAGGCCGCCACGGCTTTCTTTCGCGCTTGCTCCGGGGTCAGGATCATCTCGCAATAGACGGTGCATTCCTGAAAGACGGACTTGAAATCCACCTCCTGGATGAACTCAAAGCCCATCTCGTTCATCATGACCTGGCTGGCGATCACGACGACCGGCGCGCCGTTGCGGTTGGCTTCGTAGAGACCGTTGATGAAGTGCAGGCTGCCCGGACCGCAGGAGCCGGCACATGCCGTGAGGTTTCCCGTCAACTGAGCCTCTGCGCCGGCAGCGAACGCGCCGGCTTCTTCATGCCGAACGCTGACCCACTCGATGGAGCTTTTGTCCAGATTTTCGGCAATCAGGTTCAAGGTGTCGCCGACGATGCCATAGCAGCGCTTGACGCCCGCTTGTTCAAGCACTTCAACCACGATTTCTGCGACTTTCTTGCCCATGGGGAACTCCAAAGAGGGGAGGGAAGCTCGGTGCATGAGGGACAAACGGTTCTGCCGCACGCGGCATGAACATCAGGCCACCGGATTGTCACAGTGTGCAACGACGCTTCATGCGGCCCTATCCCCCCAATGGGGGCGTGATGGTTACGCGCGCAGCCTGGTAAGTCCAAGATCACTCAACACCGAGAAACAACCGAGAAACAACCAAGTCGAGACCTCGATTTCACGACAAACAACGTGGATTCCACTAAGGTTTTTCCAAGCCACGCAGCCGACCACCGCAGCATCCCGCTGTTTTTGGCTGCGCGCGCGCCATCTGCGAGTACGACGGGTTGCGCTCCCCTCAATGTCTTCGGTGCGAGAAGTGGAAATGAATCTATCGACTTCTCCGGGCACCTTGGGTTTTGAGCAGGTAACCGATGACATCGATAGCATTCCCGGGGCACGCTGGCTGGTCGTGGATGCCGGGGTTCGGCACGTAACGCTGCGACAAGTGCTGGACGAAGCGTGGGCTGCGCTACGTCGCCTGGATGGCGGCGAGATCAGGCGCATGACCCTGCTGCTCGAACCCTTCGCTTGCCCCCAGCCTTCGGTCGGCCCTTCTTCCGAGCAGCGCGAGATCCAAACGCTCGTGGCAGTGGGATTGCTATGGCGAGATGAGCCTCATCGTGCGATTGCTCTTGCCGAAGCGCTGATGGCGCGCACCGGCACCGTTCGCTTTTATTCGATGTTGTTGACCGTGTTGCGTTTTGGCTTTTGGCGAACGCGGCAATTCCAGGCTTTTTACGCTCTTTCGCGCCCGCGGTTTTTTCCTTCCAGCCGCCTATCGACGTTGGCCCATATTGCCAACCTGTCGGTCGAGGCTGTCGCGGAAGCCGAGCAGTTGCGCTTCAAGCTGTCTGAGCGGCTGGCCAGGGATGCGATCGAGCTATCCAACAAGGCCTTGGGCCTGGACGCGAACACGTCGCTGCTGCCGACGTGCGTATTGGCGCAACTGGCCTACGAATCGGGGGCCATCGAGGAAGCCGATCAATTGATCCGCCGGCGAATGGCGATGATCGAACAGTGCGGAAGCGTTGACACTGCGCTATTGGGCTTTTGTGTATCGGCAAGTGTCGCCGAGGCGCGCGGCAACCGGGACGTCGCTCTTCTGATTCTTCGGCGCGGCGAAGAGACAGGGCGTCACCGTGGATGGTTTCGGTTGGCAGTTCGGTGCGTGGCCGAGCAGGCTTTTCTTCACGTTTTGTCCGGGCGGCTGGATGCGGCTGAGGATGCGCTGACTCATTTGGACGAATGGATGAAACCGGCGTATCGACCTGGAGAGAATCTTTTGGATGATCTGTGGCCGATCGAGGTTGCGTGTTGCCGGATCGAATTCGCCAAGCACCGGTATGAAAGCGCAGCCAAAGGTTTTCGGCGATTACGCGATAGCGCACTCAATCGCAACTATCCCACGTTGGTCGTGCGCATGACCGCGCTGATCGCCGCGTGCTTGTACCAGACAGGCGACAAAGCACGTGCGCAAAAAGAACTGCTTGATGCATTGAGGCTGGGTGCCGACACGGGATTATTCAGAACGTTTGTGGAAGAGATGCCATGGATCGAAACCTGTCTGCGCGAAGTACGGCGCTCGTTGGGCCCTCAATGGGCGCCACTTAATGCATATGTCATCAGCTTGCTTTCGGCGGCCGCATCGGGTGGCGTCAAGCATGGGAAAAAACATAAAAATCATGGCGTTGTTGATTTGCTAAGCGCCAAGGAGACCGTTATCTTACGGTTGATCAGTTCGGGCCTTTCCAACAAGAGCATCGCGCGTGAGCTCTGTATCGCTCCGGAAACCGTCAAATCCCATGCCAAGCGAATTTTCACCAAGCTCTCCGCCAAAACGCGCGCGGAAGCGGTCGCTCGGGCAGCTGACCTCCATCTCATTTGATCGGGTCCTCATGATCCTTTGTTCGCCGAGGTGGCGATGAAAGAGTTCAAGCCCTTTCGTCTCGATCCCCTCAATCATGTCTTGCTGCGCGTCGCCGAAGATGGTGGCACTACCCAAGTGGCCATCACCGCCAAGGCATTCGAGTTGCTGCGCTATTTTGTTGATCATCCTGGACGCTTGGTCACGCATGAGGAACTGCTCGAGGCGGTTTGGCCGGGACGTGTGGTTCATCCCGAAGTGCTCAAAGGCCACGTGCTGGCTATCCGCACGGCGCTCAACGACGACGCCAAAAAACCTGCTTACCTGGAAACGCAGCGCGGGCACGGCTATCGGTTTATCGCCCTCGTTGAGGGAGCTACGCGAAACGGGCATGTGGAACCCGCGGGCACGCCTTTGATCGGTCGCGAGGAGCCTTGCGCGCTGTTACGGCAGGCATTCGACGATGCCGTACGAGGCAAGACGCGTGTTGTGTTCGTTCGCGGCGAGGCCGGAATCGGCAAGACGGCTTTGGTTGAGAATTTTTACAGGGACATGGGGCATCGATCGGTGTTGATGTCCTTTGGCCGATGCATTGAAGGCTTTGGGGGTGTGGAACCTTTCTACCCGGTGATCGAAGCGCTCGAACGCTGGGTCAAAGGCGGCGATGCAGCCATCTTCCAGGACGCGCTCTTGTCGCACGCGCCGGCCTGGGCCAGCTTGCTGTCGAGCCTCATGACCCGTGAGCGGCGTGCGCTTTTGCAACGGTCTGCTCAGATCTCGACTCGGGGCAGGGTGCTGGGCGAATTTTGCGAGCTGTTGGAGGCACTTGCGGAAAGGAGCCCGATACTGCTTTGGATCGAGGACGCCCATTGGGCGGATTACTCCACGCTCGATTTGGTCTCAACTCTGGCGCGGCGGCAAGCGCAAAAGCCGATTTTGCTGATATGCACATTACGGTCGGATGAGGACTCCGAACGCTCGCGTGCGCTCAAGCAACTCATGGATGACTTGCATCTGCACGCGCTAGGTACGGTCATGAACCTGCAGGCGCTGAACGTTAATGACGTTGCGCGCTGCCTGGAGGATGAGCCCTCGCCGGAGGGCATGACACTCGCGGCTTCGCTACACCACCTGTCAGGGGGGAATCCGCTCTTTCTGGGATCCATTTTGGATCACTTGCGAAACAGCGGAGCGTTGACACGCGTACAAGGGCAGTGGAAATGCCGGGTACCTCCATCCACGTTGGCCACGGAAATCCCGCCTACGATCAACGAGCTGGTCGAGTCCAGGATCGCAGCCATCGACGATGAAACACGCGGTGCGCTGGAGGCAGCCAGTGCCGTGGGGGATTCGTTCAACGCTATCGTCCCCGCCGCGGCGGCCGGCTTGAGCGCGCGCCGCTTTGAAGAGATTTGCGAGCAACTACATCGCGCAGGCATGTTTATTCGCCATGCGCGTTTGGATTTATCTGCGACGGGTGAGCAGATTCGTGTGTATGCCTTCAAGCACGCCCTCTATCGTGAAGTGTTGCTTGCCCGGCAGGGGCCGCTGCGCCTCGCTCAACGTCACGCCCTGATCGCCTCAGCGCTTGAGCGCGGGTATATGCATGACCGTTCGCCGCACGCGCCCTTCGAACTTGCTGCGCAGTTCGCCAATGCCCACGAATGGTCCAAGGCCATTTCCTATTTGAAGATGGCGTTGCAAACGGCCAAACGCCGTTTTGCGCATCGTGACGCGCTGGCCATCCTGGATCAGGCCGATCATGTGGCGCTCAATATCCCAGAGCACACGCAAGCCTACGTGCAGGTGGAGCTGATGGAAGATCGCGCTTCCATTTATGCCGCCAGCCATGATCGTCGCGCTCTGGATGTTTTCAGGGACTTGGCACGGCGGGCCGCTGAGCTCAAGCGCACGGATATTCAAGCTCGCGCGGAACTCGGGCTGGGGTTTGCATCCAGCTGGACGGATGCAACGGCCAGCGTCAGACATCTTGAAGCGGCCTACCGGTTGAGCGATAGCCAGGCCAATCCGCAGCTGAGGGCGCGGCTGAGGTTTTCCAGCGCGGCATGGCGCATCTGGATTGCTGGCTGGAACCAGGCGCTGGCGGACATCTGCGAAGCTAACTTGCGGCCGCTGCGAAACGGCGAGGATCGGCAGATCGCCGCATGGGGCCTGATCGAGTATTGCCTGGTTTGCCTAGTGTCCAGCCGCTATCGCGAGGCGCTGGAAACCATGGCGGAGAACGCCGACATCCTCATGCGCCACGCCATCGATCGCCCTGAATTCAATGTGTTTCGTGCGATCTGGATGATGCATCTTGGCCGGCCCTGGCTCTACATTCTGCTGGGCGGGTGGGGGCGCGCGCTTTCAGAATTCGACGCCAGCGAGGCGCTTTTCGTCGCCAACGGCAATCGTTACAGCATTTGCACGCTCGAAACACTGCGTGGCTTTCTTTGTATCTTGGCCGGCGATCACCAGGGCGTTCGCGACATCTGCGTCAAGTTGGGCTTCTACAAAGACACAACGCGAGAGGAGCATCCGGCCCTCTATACCCTGATGCTGCCCAACGAAAAGCGCCACTGCGCGCTGCTAGCCGGGGCGGCGGATGCAGGGCTTGGGCGCGAGGAGGCCAGCATCGACCTGCTCACCCGGCTCCATCACGAGATGACCGCGCAGCCAGTCGTGATGGACTGGTATTGGCAGTTTCTGCTTCTGTGGATTTTGGCCGACACGTTGGCCCGGTTGGGGCGAATGGATGAAGCCAGGCCGTTCGCCGATAAATTGATTCAATTGCTGGAACCGACCGAAGAGAGCACCTGGCAAACCATGGCCTATGAGCTGCGCACCCGCATTGCCATGCGGGAGGGTGATCTGGATAACGCAGAACATTTCCTGGAGCGTGGCCTGGAGCTTGCCCAGAGCATCGGGGCGCCCGTCGCGGAGTGGCGGATTCATCGCGTGGCGAGTGAACTCTACCGGTTAAAAGGGCAGGGGGAACTTGCGCACCGACATCATCAGGCGTTCCATGTGGCGGCTCAGCGCTTGCTGGACGGCCTGCCTAAGGGCCACCGCCTGGCCAAAACGTTTCAGCGCCTGGTTGAATAGTTTTGAACGTGCTGGTCGCGAACCTTTTCCAAGCACCGGCGAGACTCGTGAGCGACACGAATAGAGGCGATATTTGCTATCCCTCACCGCCATCCTAGCGAAAGCTCACTGCTGTCTGGCAAGAAATTGGCGTGTCCCCACATGGCCGTCACTCCCGCGAAAGCGGAGGTGCTTTTCAACAGCGGAGCTGGTCAATCCATCTTGCTCTGATGCATCCTGAAAAATGGATCCTGCTTTCGCGGGAATGACGGCCTTAAGGGATGCGACGATTTTTGAGTCTTGCCCTCGGTAGATGAACACTAAACGGCGTCAGATCCACATCTTGCTGCGGGGTCGCAAGACCCGTGCCGGACAGCAGTGAGCGCTCGCTGGGATGATGAGCAAACGTTGAGGGTCTGGTTTTTATGAGCTTGTACAAAAAATGCGCCAGACAGCTGTGCAAAAGCTGGGATGATAATCGCGCTCGAACACCCCGTTTGGGGGATTTCCTCGTGAGCGCTTTGCACGCATGGTGTAACCGTGTCACCTCAGAGTGACGCGCGATCAGCAAGCAGGCCGAGGCTTTATGAGCAATTCAATGAGCAATTGGGTCATCTTTCTCACCATAGTGCATACAGTCTTGAGCATGACCGCATTGTTGCTCGGGTTGTGGGCCGTATGTCAGCGCGCGTTTGGTGAGCGCCGTGACGCCAGGGAAACGGCCTTTCTGGATACCGCGGCGGCGGCCACTATCAGTGGTTTCCTGTTGCCCTTTCATGGCGTCACGCCAGCCATTGCCGTAGGCATGGTGTCCTGCTCGGTGTTGATCGCGACCCTTGTTGCCAGGGCGAACTTGGCAAAGCCGACGCGGGGGTGGTGGGTGACGTTCGTGGTGGGGGTGGTTCTGAGTGAATATCTCCTTTGCTTTGTGGCCGTTGCGCAAGCATTTGGAAAAATCCCTGCTTTGCATCGCCTGGCACCCACCCTCAAGGAGCCGCCTTTTGGGATGGCACAAGCGATTGTGCTGATAATTTTCCTCATCCTCGCCGCGAGCAGCGTCCGGCGATCTTCCTTGGATAAGCCCGTATCGAATGCCTGAGATGGTGATGTTGGCTTGCAGCCCATCCGCAACTTGCAACACCGATCACGACAACGCCTGACCGAAGCATTCGAAGCTTCACCGCTCGACTGAACATTTTTCTATCATCGAATGATGCCAACGCATACCCTTTTGGGTGGCGACTTCCACCGCGGGCGTTTCTATGATCGGTCGTAAACCAATCCCTCGGCTGGGAACACGATAAGCATCTTGTGTTGCTCAGAGGCAGAGGGCTGCGATCTTCGAGCCGAGCAGATGCACCCATGAGCGCGTGTTTTGATGATGTCTCGAACGAGCTGGATCCGCCGGCGCCATGTCATATCCGAACCGGCCCATCGTTCGAGCAGCAAGCCTTTCGGTCTGCGTGCGATCGCGCTTGGCAAGCGCTCACCCGCTTTCGGGGAGGGGACTTGTTGGATGCCGCGCAAGAAATGGAGCCTTTTCTAAGCCATCCAAATCTTCGTAACGATTCGCATCGACAAGCCGAACTCGAAACACTTCTGGCTGTGGCGAACATTTGGAGGGACGATGTGGACCGGGCATTGTTCTTTGCACATTGCGCGTTGGGGCATGGAAGCTCGGCGCGCTTCCACTCTGTACTGTTGACGGTGCTCCGCTATGGTTGTTGGCGTGGCCATCAATTTTCATCCTTTTATGGATTTTCTCGCGCCAGGTTGCATCGGCAACATCCGTTGATGGCGATGACACAGGTGGCGCATCTGTCCATGGAAGCGGTGACCGAGGTCGAGCAGTTGCGCCTGAAGTTCGGTGAGCGCCTGGCGAACGAAGCGATAGAACTTGCCGACCGCCTTACGGCAAACGACTCCAGCGTATCGCTGCTCGCGACGTGCGTGCTCGCGAGTGTGGCCTTTGAAGTCGGCGCCATTGAAGAGGCAGACTTGCTTTGTCGCGGTAAAGCAGTAGCCATTGAGCAGCATGGCACGCCGGACAGCGCTCTTTGGGGATTTACCGTGATGGCCAAAGTTGCGTTGGCTAAAGACGTCGACAACGTCGGACTCTGGATGCTGCGCAAAGGGCAGGAATTAGGCGTCCAGCGTGGATGGGCACGTCTCGTCGCGCGTTGTGCGGCCGAGGAAGTGGCGTTGCACCTGGCGAAAGGGAAGTCTCATCTGGCTCAAGAGGCTCTGGATACAGCCGAGCGTCGCGTGGCCTCGATGGGTTGCTCCTTGTCGCATTCTCCCCACGATTGGGACCTTGATCTGGCACGTCATCGAATCGCGCTGGCGCACGGTGATGGTGATTCGGCGGTGTCTGGATTCACGCGGCTGCGTGACATCGCGCACCGGGCAGGGCGGATGCTTTGGGTGGTTCGATTCAAATTGCTGCTCGCGGCCAGTCTGTTTCGAATGGATAAGACCGAACAAGCCGAGGAGGAATTACGCGATGCCCTGCAGATGGGGGTCGAAGGCGGACTATACCGGACCCTCGTGGATGAGCTGCCGTTGATCGAGCCATGCTTGAGATCGATACGGACGTCGCGGCAGCAGCGGCTCGGCCATCTGGCCCCTTACATCGACAGCTTTTTGGCGGTAACGAGCGGGTCGTTGCTGAGTCGCCGAAAGATGGCCGGGCAGCCCCGCGCGAGCGAGATACTAAGCACCAAGGAGACGATTATTCTGCGGTTGATCAGCGTGGGCCAATCCAATAAAGAAATCGCACGCGAACTGCATATCGCGCCTGAAACCGTCAAATCGCACGCCAAGCGCATTTTTATCAAACTGTCCACCAAGACCCGTGCGGAGGCTGTGGCGCGTGGCGCTGAAATGGGCATCCTCTGAGACGTTGCAGGTTGCAGGCTGCTTGCCGATCACCGTCGGGGAGGGCGGTTCACTTCCGACACTGCAACGTTCGATGGTGATTTGAAGGTGCGGTTTATCACCCGTGCCATAGCCAACGAGAGTCAGCGCTAAGGCGCTTCTTTCGAGCCTTGAATTGAACACAGGTGCCCGATGCGGCAGGGAGGAATTCAACCCGACCACCCAGTCGTGCAGCGCGTTCAAGCACGCCACGAATGCCCCAGTGCCCTTCAAGGCCAAGGCCTTTCATGGCGTCCTTGGCAAGCCCGATGCCGTCGTCGCAAACGGTGGCAAGGAAGAACCAGTGCCCATATTTCAGGTTCAATGAAACCGTCTTTGCGTTGGAATGATAAAAGGCATTGCGCAGCAGCTCCCGCAACAGCGGCTCAAGATCGTCGATGACTTCCGGCTTGAAAAGGTAAGGCATCCCGACAGCTTCAACATGAAAGCGGACATTGCTTTCAAAGGCCATGGACGAAGCCTCCTCCAACATATCGGCAAACGGATTTTTGGATGTATCAGCGGAGGCTCGTAGCACCGAAACCTTGTCCCTGCCATCCGCTGCCGCCTGTCGTGCCGTGAGCGACAGTTTATTCAGGCGATCTGACAGCGCGAGATTGCCCGCATCCTTGGATAGCGCCTCCAATTGCAAGGCCAGCCCTTGCGCATGCTGAAGCAAAGTATCGTGAATGTCCCTGGCGACGGCTTCGCGCTCGTCGGCGCGAATTTGCACTTGCCGTCTAATGGCACGCGTCGCCGCGCGCACGCGAAGTCGCAGGATCAACCACAGCACAGCGCACAGCACAACGGCGGCCAAGACCTTGGCTGAAGCGGTTTCAGCAAACGTTGGAGCAATCGAGAACGAGAGTTTGGTCGGGACGTCGGTCCAGTCCGTGCCGTCTGTGGAAGACTGCACTTCAAATTGGTAATTGCCGGCCGGGAGGTGCTGGTAGATGGCTTCCCGGCGTGGCCCCGCATCCTGCCAGTGTTCGTCAAAACCCTGGAGCCGATATTGGTAGCGCACCTTCAAGGCGTTGCTCAGGTCGGGAGTGGCGTAAGTGATGACCAGATTGCGCGCATCTTTGGCCAGACGAAGGCTGCCTTGTGTCAGGTCGACATCGTGTTTTCCATCATTGAGGCGCTCGATGACAGGTGCGCTCGCAGGTGGCGTGGCAGGGATGTCATCGGGATCGAACCAGGCTGCCGCGTTTTGTCCCGATATCCATAGCCGACCGTCACTGGCCCGGACGAGGCTTGGAAGGGTATGGGTTTGCGCAGGCACGCCGGGCACGCCGTCTTCGCTGCTGAAACGCCGGAACGGCAAGGGTGTGTCGTCGCCGGCAAGAAAGCGATCGATGGCATGGGCAGAGATCGCATAAAGACCATCTAGGGTATGAATCCACAAACTGCCGTGTTGATCGAAGGCAAGACCGCTGACGTCCGTCAGGCTGCGTTCGCCAGCAAGGTGCAAAACGTGAAAGATCTTGCCGTCGAAGACCTGTACGCCATGATCGCCGCCAAGCCACAAGCCGTCGTGATTGCGCGCAAACACCTTGATAGATCCGACTGATACGCCTTGTTTGGCGTCATATGTCGTCCATGCTCCGTAGCGATACACCGTGGCGCGATTGTCGTCGAAGCCGATCCAGATATCCGGACCATCGGCGAACACATGGCGCCCGCTGGTCACGGCTGTTTGCGGAAGCCAGGACCCATCCTTGAGAGTGGCAATGATTCCTGTATTGGACACATAAGCAATCCATGGCGTTCCCATCGCATCCTGCGTCACGGATAGAACGACGCCAATGCCGGACTCCGGCAGCTTCGCCAAACTGTGCGGTGTTCCTGGTGCGAGCTGCCACAGTTCGTCAGCCGTCGCAGCAAGGACTTCATGCGTTGCCGGGTTTGTGTGCATGCTCATCGCGGCACGCGGTGCGGCGGTGTCCACGGGGACATCATTCACGTAGTGGATGACGTTGTGCGCCTCGCTACCGACCCACATGTCGCCATCGGCACCGGGCGCGAGCGTCAATTCGTTGATACCCTTCGGCAAGTCGAGCGTCGAGAAGGCGGAAGGAGAAAATCGATCGAGCCCACCCTCCGTCGCCACCCAGACGTTGCCGTCGCGGTCCAGAAAGGGGGCGGCAAAATTGCCGGTCAGCCCATGGTCCGTATCGATCTTGACTCCAGTGGGAAAAGGGGTGACTTCCGCGGGAAGGTTCGTGATGTTGCCTAAAAAATGGATGCCTTCGTCGGTCGTGCCGATCCAAAGATTGTGGTGCCGATCCAACACGATCCGCTGGCCATAGATAGGAATCGGACTCCCCACTTCCTTGACCGATCCGGGCGTCGTGCGCAGGCGATGGATTTTGTTGTCACGGCTGAACACGAACAAGTTATCTGAACCGATCGCCTTGATACGGAATGCGCCTGGAAACCGAAGGCCTGTACTTTTAAAGTTTCTGGCACCGTCGGGCCGCACAAGGAGGTCTCCGTTGGAGGTCGTCGCCCAGAAATTGAATGCTTCGTCCTGTGTCACGCTATCGATCTCGACGTCTGCGGTTTCGTCATCGATGCGAACCCATTTCCCCTGGACCAGCTTCATCAAATTGGGATAGTCGAAAGCTACGATGTCTCTGTTGCGGTCCTCAAAAAATTCGGCGGTGCCACCTGGCCATCCGTCATTCTTTACGTAATTCTTGATGTGACCGTCTTTGATGAAGCTGATACCGGGCGCGTCGTAGGCAACCCAGAGGCCGCCTGTCTTAGGGCCAAACAGCACAGTGATTTCGTCGCTCAGAAGTTGCTCGCCATGGCGCGCCACAAACGGTTGAAAATGGAGCCCGTCGAAACGGACGATGCCCTTGATGCCCACCATCCAGAGGTAGCCATCAGAGGTCTGTCCGATGGCTACCCCGTTGAGCAATGGGGCGCCATCCTTCTGATTAAAGGTAGTGTGCTGGTAATGCCGAATGGACCAGGGGCGTTCGGCACCGCATGCCGGAAGACTTGATACAAGAACCCATGCCGTGGCAATCGCTACCAGCACGGTCTGATAGAAGCGTTGCACTGCGTTTCCCCTTGGCGTTCGCTTGGAGCCCATGGCGCCCACAATTTAGCGTACGGCGGATGCCAAGCCATGGCGAGTCCCCGCTGGCCTCGTTGCAGGCACGACTCGTTCTTTCCCTGGTTTTATGGTGGCCATGGCGATCGGCTTTGCCGCGTGGCGCCGGCAGCGGCTGTTCTTCGATCGTCGACGGGAAAGGACCTATCGCGGGATAATCGAGCAAGACTCAATTGATCGAATCAAAGAACCCCCGCCGCATGGCAATGATGACGGCGTGGGTGCGGTCCTCCGCGCCGAGTTTGCCCAGGATGGTCTTCATTCGGGCCTTTACGGTGTCTTCCGAAATAAACAAGGCGTCGGCGATTTCGCGGTTGCTTCGCCCTTCGGCTACTTTGCGCAGAACAGCAATTTCGCGTTCGGTCAATGTTTCGTGCTCTGGATGCTGGGCCACTTGCTTCGCCACTTGTGATGTGACTGTGTGGCGCCCATCCAACGCGTTGCGGATCGCCCGAATAATCTCCTGTCCACTGGCTGTTTTCAGCAAATATGATGTTGCGCCCAGCGCGAAGGCCCGCCGCACGCGCGCATCGCCAGGGTAGGTAGTAAGCACGATGATGATGGCATCAGGCGAGGTTTCACGAATGACTTCGATGGCGTGCAGACCATCCACCTCGGGCATCTGCAGATCGATCAGCATCAAGTCCGGTCGCAATCGCAGAAAGGCTTCAATGGCTTCTTTTCCATTTCCAGCCTCGCCTACGACGTCCAGGTCACTCTCTTGGCGAATGACCGCCCGAAGACCATCCCTCATCACCGGGTGATCATCGACGACCAGGATGCTGAAACGCTTTGTGTTCTCGTTCAAGAGCTCACCTTTGTGCCATGTCTGGACAGCGCGCTTGCGGCGGCGGAGCGAGTTTGCACCCACTCGAATGAGGTGGCTATGCTCGAAAGGGTATACCCGGCGAAAAATATTGCCAGCCTTAGGGATGTTCAAGACGCTAGTTGGCCACACGAATACCCTTTGCCGACTCTCCAAGCCGCGGCCCATGAGCAGGCGCCACGGTTTCTGATCTAAAGCCCGCGATAACAGTCATGACAGCGTTGAAATCATCGGCATTAAGTAACGTCCATGAAGGCTCCGTCTCCTGCGGCACGACAGCCTCAGCCGACCGCTGGGTTCGAATTTGGTCCACTTTTCCATTGGGAACGATTAGGACAAAGTTATCGAGGGTAGAGCAGGTCGGTACGGGTGGTGGAGCTGAATGCCAGCCGCAGTCGACACCGTCTACACCGGTCATCGCGATGCTCTGTTGGTTTGCATAATCAAGATTAACAACGCCCAGTCGATACAAGCACAGCGGGGACTATCCATGCGCCGACGCTATACAAGTTAAGAGGTTCGCATGTGCAAGGCTCAAGCCGAAACGTTGGATGTTGCTTGGCCATGGATGGGAGAGCTATTGATGCACTCGACCTTACGCTATGGGCCAGATGACAATTCGCCTTCATTGCGGTGACCGTTTGTGGAATGGATTGCAAAGCTGGCTCATGCCGGCACGCTGTTAATCGTCAATGCACTGCTGGCGACCCTGTCGTCAGCGTTCTTTTTTGCCCTCTATGTGGCTCATCCTCATGCCAAGCGTTTGACAGGGGTGCTGCTGTGGGCGGTGGGCTATGCAGCCTTCGCCACGGGCTTCGGCGTGCTGATCCTGCCGGCTTTCCACATTTTCTTTCCCCTGCTGGGGCTTGTGGGCAACTTTGCGATCGACGCCGGCGCTGTTCTGACGTTGCTTGCTGTGAACACCTATCTGGAACTGCCCAGAGGCAAGCTGTGGGTGTTACTCCCGGTGGCCCTGATCGCTCTGATCGAGCTCTACGTTGTTTTGCAGGACGGTGAAAACCTGCGGATGATGGTGATCTTGGGTGGTGCACTGACCGGGTTGCTCACCCTCGTGACCGGTGCGGCCTTCTGGCAATGCGAAGACGACGCACAACGCCCTATAGCGCGCCTGGCGGGTTCCTTTCATTTTCTTTGGGCGGCCATGTTGCTGGCGAGGATGGGATGGTGGGTCATGCATCCGGGCACCGATCCCATTAAAGACCCGACATCAACCTTCGGCCTGCTTTCTCGCATCGTGCTGACTTGGGTCGTGACGCCCAGCGTCCTGTGGATGCTGACTCGACAGCTTGACGCGGAATTGATCCGCTACGCCAGCCAGGATCCGCTGACGGGAGTGGCCAACCGTCGTGTAATGTGGGAGCAAGGGCAGTATCGCGTCGCCGAGTTGAAGCGGGCGAATACTGCGTTGGCTGTGCTGATGATTGATGTGGACCACTTCAAGACGATCAATGACCGCTGGGGGCACGACGGTGGCGACCATGTCTTGGTGTCCATCGCGGAGATCCTCAAGTCGAATATCCGCGACGAGGACTTGCTGGCCCGCGTCGGCGGTGAAGAGTTCATGGTGTTGATCCGGCATGCCGACGAAAGGGTGGCAGAGGAAGCCGCGGAACGGCTCAGAGCAGCCATTGATCGCGAGCGAATCCTTCTGCCCTCGGGGGATGTTTGGCATTGCACCGCAAGCATCGGGTATTGCATCACGACAGACAGCCAAACGAGCTGGAAGGATGTGGTGATCACCGCCGATCAGGCGCTGTATGCCGCCAAGCGTACAGGGCGCAATCGCGTCATGGGCGGCTCGTTCGCTGCTGAACCGAACAAGTGACGACGGGCATCGTCGTTCAGGTGTGGGCTGATTTCATAGCCGACACTGTTGAACAGTTTAACCGCTGCCATCGTCCTTGAATTTTTGAACGAGAATGTTCAACCGGGCATCGGCACCCGCGGCTGGGATACGCTTCGATTGCATAAGGACGACCAGTCCGTGCAACGCGCTCCACAGCACCTCGGCTAGAAACACCGGGTCTTGCCGATCTGGCCCAAGCGCGGTGACCAGCGCCTGAAATGCAGTGCGAAGAGCGGCCGGCGTTTCTTCGCTGGCAAACTTGATCTGCGTGGGCAGTACGAACATCGCCTCGTAGACAACGGGTCGCGAACTCGCAAAATCAAGATAGGCGGCACAGACGTTACGCAATACGTCGCCGGTGCCAGCGACATTCCGGGTTTCCGCCTCCATTCGCGTCGCCAGCTCCTCGAATCCTCTTGTGGCGACTGCGGCCATGATGTCGGCTTTGCTCTTGAAATGGCTGTAGAGAACCGGTTGGCTGTAAGAAGTGCAGAACCGACTGTTTGCCGGCTGCAAATCTAATTTTACATAATATACATTATGCGCAATCGAGGACGGGGCCGATGCCGAACCACGACCCCGATCGGACGCTGTCGCAGTCCCTTTAATTCTGTCGTCTGTCCCGTTAACCATGTCATGTCCCGCTTATTCGGTCATCTTTCGACACGACGCCCTTAGAGTTCCGGTCAATGACGTTGGATCGTTGCTCTCATGCCAATAAACCCAGGCACGACAAGGTTTAGATCAGCTTTGACCCTTAACTCTGAAGCGTCGGCGGCTCCCAACATGACCTTATTTGGCTAACGAAGAGTGCTTCCAGGCGCTAGTCAGCCAATCAATCAGGGTGTGGATACCCGCCAGCGCAACCAGCAACGACAAAACAGCCACGACCAAAGTTAGGACGGTCAACATCTGGATTCGGCGTTGCACCTTGACGTTCTCGTGGATGCTCAGAATCGAGGAGAGCTGTTCGAAGTGTCCGCGCATGACGCCCTCTTCCTCAGCCAGGCGTGATGCCATGACCTGGGTGGTCGATCGAAAGATATCCGACAACTTTGGCGCGGGGTCGTCCGATCTCAAATCTGTCGTGCTTAACGCCGCCAACTCGCGTTCGTATCGCCCTCGTTGGTTAGCCCTTCTCGTCAATTCACCAGCCAGAGCGGGAACCCCCAGCGTCCGATCAAAGAAATGAGTGATCGTACGCAACGTGCGATCGAGGTTGCCTCGACCGGATCGAGCGATCTTGAGTTGCTCCCGACTGAGATTCAGATACCGCGTCTGTTCCTTCAAATACTCCAAAATCGCGGCGTTCGGCAGAACGTATTGCAACTCCTGGCTACATAGATAGATGAGGGCATCGAGCGACCTTCCCCCAAGGAACTTAAAGTTCTCTTCGGGAAATCGAGACTCGTCCGCCGCGACGGTGATGATGCTCCCATAGGTCCCTTCACTGTCGTCAGCCAAGAGAAGCTGGAGCCCATCGTGCTCTCGGGACCTCCACACATACGGCGAGAATCTGCCGTTACGGAGAAGCCAGCGCCAATTGATACGCCCTATCCGCGGTACAGTGGGCGGGTCATGAAGCACCGGGCCTTCTTTGACCGATAGCAGTTCCATGATTGGGAAAGCTACTTTCCGATCTAGACTAGAAAAGTATCCAGGCAGGTTTCGCTTGTACCAATCCGTGACCAAGGATCGAAGGCTCGATCGCACTGAGGCTATCGCCTCTTTTTTTTGATTCTCTGGTCCGATGATCGAGATAGCTCTCGATCCGCGTATCCGTCGGCGATAGGTCCTCCGGTCCCGATTGATCTCGATCTCGTAGCGCTGCGCAACCGTGTCATCCAAACGAAAGCCGATAAGCACTCCCGTCAAGGACGGCGACAACTGGAACACTTGCACGTCTAAGTACGAAACGCCTTCGGGGAGCGATGCGAAGTTGTAGGTAGCGAGGTACTTGCCTCGCTCGTTGGGGGCTACGATGCGCCCTCCGTTGAGCCATGCGTCTTGTTGCCCGTACGCGCGACTCTCCCTAATCCACTTCGCGATGCCGTCCTGGTCGCCTAAGCGGCCGACAACGCCCCACTCCAATTTCTCCAGTCCTTTGTACAAGCCATCGATTTCCGCTGGTCCGTAGAGTTCGCATCCCCAGACCATCGGGACGCGAAGCTCCAATTCGGGAGGAACACGCGTTTCCTCGTTTTCCTCGACATCGTGTGCTTGCTCATAAACGAGATCGGCTCTGTTGACGGCACCCCAGTTGGGGAATATCCATAACACCCATCGTTGAAGCCGTCGCCAACGCTTCACGATAAAGGTTACTAGCGGTGTCGGCTTTGCCGGTTCCGACGGTGAAGTCGGTGTGCTATCCCCGAGCACCTGCTCGGCGTCCTGTTTTGCCGGTTCACTTGTTGCATCCGCGCCCATGATCCCCCCTGTTCAACTCGCACGACAATTTTGCCAAGAACTTCTACAGGTCAACGACCAATGGGCGTCATCCCTCGCCGTCGTTCGTGGGGCGGTGTCGATCGATCGTCAAGATACCGTAGGATCGGTGGGTGGCGACGTTACTTTGGGGGCTTCTTTTTGCGGGGTGTCGCGACTCCTCGTTTGGCGGGCATCGCGACACGGCGCGGCGCCTTGCGGGCTGTGGCCGAGGAGGCGACTCGCTGACTGTGCGCAAGGGTAGCCTCGAGGGCTTCGACACGGCCGGCGCGCCGCGCGGCGAGCTGCTCGGCCGTATGTAACGCCGTTCGCAGCTGGCCCTCTTGGGCGACTAAGCGGGCCGTGACCTTGGCATGCTCGCGTTGCGCGCGTTCCAATTGCTGCTGCGCGGCCTTGAGTTCCTGCCGTGCATGATCGACTTGTTGATGCGCGCGGTCTTCGATCGTACGGATGTGTTGCTGGGCACTAAGACGCTCGGACCGCAAGACCTCGAGATCACGTTGCTGCTGATCGAATTGTGACTGCAGGCGATCCCGTTGCTGCGTGAGGTCGCCAACTTGGGCGACGAGTTGGTCTACCAAGAGCTGACGCTCGTCGAGATGACGTTCGGCTTGGATCCGCTGGGTTGCGTGGTCGGCGACACTCGCTTGGGCTTCGGCGAGGGCGATTTCCCACACCTTGCGTTCTTGGGCGAGGCTCATTTGCTCGGCAAACAGCGCGTTCTGTTCGGCTACCAGGGCTGACCGCGCGCTAGCCTCGCCTTGGGCGAGTGCCAGGCGCCAGGCTTCGGCAAAGGCCTGCGCGACCTCGCCCGGCAAGTCGGGCAACAGCGTATGGCCCTTCAACCGCTGTGCCAACTGCTCCCACCATTGGTCCAGTAATTGACCTACGCGTGCGGGACTGCCGCGCCCGAGTTCCGAGCGTACGCGTTCGACCGTGGGTCGTTCGCCGCGTGTCAGCACCGCATCCGCGGCCTGGAAAACCTCGGTTTCGGGTACCCCATTTGCCATGCCCTGCCCCTCCTGTTATTAGGTATGATAATGAAACGTTATCCGACCTAATTGGCCAGAAAGCGCCATTTCCATACGGTGCACGTAATGAATCATACGCCCATTCCTGTCGATGTGATGCCTGCCTTACTGGATGTGGCCATGTTCGATACGGCCAGCCAAGCCGCTGTTGCCGCGTTCGTCGCCGCCGGCACTGCAGCGAACACCGTGCGCAGCTACCGTAGTGCCCTCACCTACTGGACCGCGTGGTTGCACGGCCGCTACGGGCACTCGTTGGGCGGCGCGCCGGTGCCGGTATCGGTTGTCGTGCAGTTCGTGCTCGATCATCTGGCGTGCCCGCAGGACGACGGCAGTTGGGTACACACATTGCCTCCGGCGCTCGATGCGGCCTTGGTCGCTGCCGCCATCAAGGGCCATCCGGGTCCTCTGGCCTATAACACTGTCAGCCATCGGCTTGCCGTGCTCGCGACTTGGCATCGCGTGCACAGCTGGGAGTCGCCGACCGAGGATGCCGTAGTCAAAACCCTGCTGCGCCAGGCGCGCAAGGCTCAGGCCCGAAACGGGATCACCGTGCGCAAGAAAACGGCGGCTGTGGCCGAGCCGTTGCAGGAGTTGTTGGCGACGTGCACCGATGGGCTGCGCGGTGTGCGCGATCGCGCCCTGCTGCTCCTCGCGTGGAGCGGCGGCGGTCGTCGCCGCTCCGAAGTGGTCGGCTTGCAGATCACCGACGTGCGGCGCTTGGACGCCAACACCTGGGTCTATGCGCTGGGCACCACCAAAACCAACACCACAGGCGTACGGCGCGAAAAACCCTTAAAGGGGGCGGCCGCGCAGGCTCTGTCGGCGTGGCTGGCCGTCGCACCGGCCACGACCGGCCCCCTCTTCCGCCGGTTGCATCGGGGTGGCACCGTCGGCACTACCGCACTGACTGCCGATCACATCGCCCGAATGGTGCAACGACGCGCCAAGTTGGCCGGTTTGGACGGTGATTGGGCCGCGCATAGCCTGCGCTCGGGCTTCGTCACCGAAGCGGGCCGCCAAGGCGTGCCCCTCGGCGAGGTGATGGCGATGACCGAGCACCGCGGGGTCGGCACCGTGATGGGGTATTTCCAGGCCGGCAGCCTGATGACCAGTCGTGCCACGACGCTGCTCGCGTCCCCGAGCCTCGATATCGACGCGACGTCCCCATCGCCCGGCTGTACTTTGCGCGACTCCGGTTGACGGTCGCGATATGCCGGACCTTGCCGAGCTGTCCCTCGGCGACAGTGCATGGTGTGCGTATCATCGGCCACGAAGGATTCGCACACGAACATACTACCTCGCCCTTCACCCTCGGCGTTTGATGTCGCTAGAGTGACTCAGGCCGTGATCTCACCTTTCTTCCCATGACGACTACCAATCTTGTTCGCCCCAGTCGCGACGGTGATCAATTCCACTACCTTTGGGCGGCTCGACGCTGTCTGAAGTTACTTGCTGGTAAGCATGATTTAGTCGCTATTAGCATCGAAGGACCATCGAAAGGCGAGCAGCCTGGCGCCGATCCGATCGAGGCGGGTGAAGAGTTGATCGACATCGCGGAGTATTTTGGCAGCGAGGACATAGGACAAGCGCGCCTAGTGCGTTACATGCAACTTAAGCACTCGACGCGTCGAGCCGCCGAGCCGTGGACGGCCAGCGGTCTTGAAAAGACGCTAAAAGGTTTCGCAAAGCGTTACGCCAAAGTGCAAGAAACATACGCCGAGCCCGAATTGGCGAAAAAACTTCAGTTCTGGTTTGTCTCGAACCGACCGATCAGTCAGGACGTTGTCGAAGCTGTAATCGATGCGGCGGCCGAAGCAACTGCACGTCATCCCGCTGAGTTAACCAAGCTTCAAACCATGACTGGGCTCATCGGAAGCGCGCTTGCTGCCTTCTGTAAGCTGCTCCACTTCGAAGATCGCCAGGATGGTTATTGGGATCAACGCAACCTCTTGTCTCAGGAAGTTAGCGGCTATCTTCCCGATGCCGACGTGGATGCGCCGATGCAACTGAAGGAGCTTGTGACTCGCCGCGCGCTTTCCGAAGGGGAACAAGACCCTACCATTACGAAAATCGATGTTCTACGTGCGCTAAAAACCGATGAAAGCCGGCTATTCCCGGCGCCGTGCCTTATTGGACATGTAGACGACGCCGTTGCGCGCGAACAAGAAATCGACATTGTCGATCAAATCATCCGTGCCGGCGCCCCAGTGATCGTTCACGCGCCTGGTGGAGTAGGTAAATCGGTATTTGCAACGCACGTAGGCAACCTTCTACCTAGCGGGTCGGTCAGCATCCTCTACGACTGTTTTGGGAATGGGCAGTATCGAAGCGTAACGGGCTATCGCCATCGTCATAAGGACGCACTCGTCCAGATGGCCAATGAGTTGGCGGCAAAAGGCGTTTGCCACCCGTTGGTCCCCACAACGAACGCCGATGCCGGCGCGTATGTGCGCGCGTTCGTGTATCGATTGGGCCAGGCGGTAAGAATCCTACGTGCATCGAGTCCCACAGCCCTCGTATGTGTCGTTGTGGATGCGGCAGACAACGCGCAGATGGCCGCGACGGAGATTGGCGAAGCGCGGTCCTTCGTGCGTGATCTGATTCGCGCAGGCCTTCCCGAAGGCGTCCGCCTTGTCTTACTGTGCCGCTCGCATCGTCAAGACCTCCTGGAGCCACCACCCGAAGCGCTATCCATCGAGCTACGCCCTTTCAGTCGTCATGAGACGGCAGCGGTCTTGCGTCACACCTTTCCCGATGCAAGCGAACACGACGTCGATGAGTTTCACCGCCTCAGCTCACACAATCCGCGAGTGCAAGCTTTGGCCCTGTCGCGCGCTTTGCCGTTGCAGCAGACACTACGCTTGCTCGGACCCAATCCCACAAGCGTGGAAGACGCGATTGCTTCTCTGTTGGATGACGCCATAAAAAATTTAAAGGACGCGTCAGGGCCGGTTGAGAGGCAGTGCGTTGAAAAAATCTGCGAGGGCCTGGCGGCGCTGAGGCCGCTCATTCCGATTTCGATCCTTTCGACCATATCGGGCGTCGAGCCGGGCGCAATTAAAAGCTTTGCATACGATATCGGCCGTCCACTGCTTGTGACCGGCGATTCGATTCAGTTTCTAGACGAACCTGCTGAAACTTGGTTTCGCGACAAATTCAAACCCACGGCGCAACGGTTGGCGGATTTCATTACCGGTTTGCGACCTTTGGCCAGTCGGAGCGCTTACGTCGCCTCGACGCTACCCCAATTGATGCTGGAGGCGGGGCAATTCTCCGAACTCGTTCAAGTGGCGCTTTCGTCTGCTGCCCTTCCGGAGACCAGTCCCCTCGAAAGGCGTGATATCGAATTGCAACGTCTGCAATTTGCATTGAAAGCGACCCTTCGCTTGGGGCGCCACCTAGACGCCGCGAAGCTTGTGATGAAAGCGGGAGGCGAGACGGCCGGTGATGAACGGCAGCGAAAGCTGCTCCAAACCAATACCGATCTTGCCTCGGTTTTTCTCGAACTCGATCTAGTTCAGGAAATTGTTTCCCGTCGCACCTTTGGCTCACGCTGGCTTGGCTCGCACCACGCGTACGAAGCGGCCCTGCTTTCAGGTCGCAAGGAATTGGTGGGCGATGCACGCAGCCGCGTACGTATGGCACACGAATGGTTGCAAAATTGGGGGCGCTTACCGACCGAAGAGCAAGAACACGAACCAATTTCCGATCAAGATATTCTCGAGCTTACTCAGGCGCATTTAAATATTTATGGCCCAGCGGATGCGGTGGAATACCTGGGACGCTGGCGACCAGGGGAAGTCTCTTATCGCGTCGGTAGCAGGCTTATCCATCGCCTGATCGATCACGGTCGCTGGTCAGATATCGACGAGATGGCGAGTGTAGCCCACAACAATCTTCGCCTGATCATTGCGATCATCGTTGAATTGAGAGAAGTAAATAAGATCCCGCCACGCGATGTCATTAGCAAAGCCTTTCAGCAACTTTTGAAGCGCCGAATTCCACTTCGCCAGCGCGGGCAATGGAATGAAACGGAAGTAGCGCTCGATGCTGTCACGGCCGTGGTGGAGGCAGCGCTAAAGACCGGCATCTGCACGCATGATGAAGCGGCTTCGGTCCTAGCGAGGCATTTGCCCACTGAGCCGCCTCGGGGACTTGCATCGCGCTTTTCCATCTCTCGCTCTCCCCTATTGCGTGGTTACTGCCTGCATGCCGCCCTGGAAGAGCGGTCGCTCGAGCTGATCGATCTTGCTTATGCCGAGCTGAAAGTGGAGATCGAAAAAGCGAACCAACACACAACGTCGAACGACCTTCGAGAATTCCAAGAAGACGTCGGCGCACTGCTTCCCTGGCATCAGCTTTGGGCATCCAACCTGCTTGGAAAAGTCAAAAAAGAATATTTTGCAGAGGAAATAACGAAGGCGGCCAAAATGTCTGCGTCGGCGGAGCGAAATCGTTATCGCGAAGGAGGCTACGTCGCCAATGAGATTGCCTCGCTTCGAATGAGTATTTTGCATCAGCACGAAGCGCCGGATGCGAATTCCCTGGAGGCATTCGATCAGTGGAAGCACCAACTTAAGCAACCTCTATCTACCCTAACGCTCAATGCCCTCTGCAGGCTATGCGCACAACGGCCCGAAACGAAAGCGAATGCCATGGCGTTCGCAACGGAGTCTTATGCATTAACTCGCGAAGATCGGTCCGACGCGGAGAATAAGTCCGACGGATACGTTGGGGTCGCCCGCGCGATCTTGACGACAAGCAAGGCGGATGCGAAAGCCTACTTCAATGCGGCGGTTGAGGTTGCGGGGAAAATTGGCGACGAAAATATCGCCCGATGGGAGGCTATCCTGGACCTCGCAGATCGCGCTTCACGAAGTGACAGAGTCACCCCTACCGTGGCCTACCAATTTTCACGCTGTGCAGAGTTGACTTACACCTACGTCGTGCGCGACAAGCACTTCCCTTGGAGGGGGACGATGGTTGCCCTGTGTGGGTTATGTCCGTCGTCCGCCGTCGCCATATTGAGTCGCTGGCGCGATCGAGGGTTTTGCTCACACGAACGATTGTTGCCGGTTGCCGTTGGCAATTTGATCGAACGAGGTCTCATTGATCCCCACGATGCGGTGCCGTTGATTGGTTTTCGAGCGCAGTGGGACTATGACGAGCTGCTCGACGCTTCGCTCACTACCGCGAAGAATGCAGAAGAGAAGACCTTGGTAACTCGGACGGTGCATCGCTATGCTCAATTCTCGGCCCTGGATTCCTCCGATCTAATTCGCCTCAAGCAGGTCGCTGCGAAACACGACATAACCATTGTGGGTTTAGCTGACGACATTGCCTCGATTGAACGAAGAGAGGCGATATGCAAGGCGAAAACGTCCCACCAGCCACTGCAGCCTGCTCACGGCGAAACCCGTAAAACTCCATGGGACGACATTTTTGCGAACAAAGATGTAGCGACGACGGAAGGCCTATCTCAGGCCTATCTCTCGTTCAAGGGAACGAAGCCCCCCTGGTCCCACGAAACGTTCTTCACGCAAGCCATGCGGCGCGTCGAGGTGGGATCAGAAACCCAATTTATCAGCGCCATCGCGAACACGCCTGAGTTCGATTTGTATAGCTTTAAAGTTTGGTTGGCGCAGATACCGGAGAGTTGGAAGGCGCGACCGGCCATTTCTCAGGCACTTGCAAACACCATACGGGTTCTTTGCCGCCGCTTTTGCATGAAGGTGAGAAAGTACCGCTACTACGAGGTCTTTCCTTTCGAAGTGGCCTGTTCGTTGGCAGGCATCAGCGAAGCCGACGTTGTCGATGTTGTGTTGACGGCCACGGGTGAAACGCTTGACTTCCTTGAGGCGAATGAACTGTTTTCTCTCATTGGGCTGCTCATGACCAAGCTGTCGCCCGATGAGGCACTCGATGCGCTGACGTATGCACTTGATCTATTCAATCCGGCGCTGGAAGACAACGATGGGGATGGACCTTGGAATGATCACTTGTCACCGCCTAGCGATCTTAGGGGATCGATTGCTGGTTACATCTGGTCTGCGGCAGCAGCGCCAGAGGCCGTACTGCGATGGGAAGCTGCGCATGCCATCCTCGAATGCTGCCGTCTTGGACGCAAAGAAGTCATGGATCACTTGGTGGAGATGGCCATCAACGGGCATGGCGGCTCCTTTGTGGACGCACGCCTCCCGTTTTATGAACTTCACGCCTTGCAATGGCTCCTAATCGGTATGGCGAGAGCATCTCAAGAAGCACCGTGTGTGGTAGCTCCGTATGCGCAACAACTTCTCGATTGGAGTCTATCCGGCCAGTCACACGTATTGATCCGGCTATTCGCGGCACGTGCCGCACGTGCGCTTATTTCAAGTGGCCATCTTGTTGATGACGGTAACCTTGCGATGCGCCTTGAACGTATCAATATGTCGCCGCTGGTAGTTGTCGAGTCCGATAGAGATGAAGAACAAACTCAGCGTAAATCGAGTCGTAGTAAGGATGAAGAAGACCAATTTTATTTTGGCATCGACATCGGCCCTTATTGGTATGCCCCGCTCGGTCGAAGATTTGCGTGGTCGCAGGCGGCGATTGAGACGGAAGCCTTGGATGTTATTCGAAAGGACTTTGGCTATACCGGGACAAGTCGTTGGAACGATGACCCGCGGGTTCGACGCCATCTTTACGAAGAACGACATACTGATCATTCCCACGGCTCCTACCCGCGTGCCGATAGCCTCCATTTTTACTACGCGTACCACGCGATGATGATCGTTGCAGGGCGATTGCTTGCCACTACGCCACTCCATCGTCACCCTCGCTATGACGAAGGGGACACGTTTGCGGAATGGTTGGATGGGCATGACCTTACACGTTCGGACGGCCGCTGGCTTTGGGATCGACGCGATCCCACGCCGCTTGAAAAGGGGACGTGGTTGGAACGCGAGAAGGAGCATACGGACTACCGGCGAGTAACCGACATGGATTTTCAAGAAGCACTGGGTAACGGTGACCGGCTTAATCTGTGGGGCTATTGGACAGAAGCTGACCACCGCCGTGAGCAATCGACGTCAATCCATAGCGCCCTGGTTTCGCCGGACAAGTCCGAAGCGCTCTTACGTGCGCTCGCTAGCACCAGAAATGTTCACGACTACGCGATACCAAGTGCCGGCAGCGACATGGAAATCGATGAGGCAAGCTTCGAGTTGAAAGGCTGGGTAGCCGATCGCGACGGCGAGCGGGAATTGGACAGATTCGATCGCTGGGCGGGAGGTATCACTTTTCCACCGCCGAGGCCAGCACAGTTTATTGTGGATGGTATGCGGCTACACACCGACTCGGACCTGCGGGTGTGGAACGATCAAAGCGAATCCTGGGTGATGGAGAGCCAGGTTTGGGGTCACTTCGACGAAGCAAGACGCCATGAAGGCGGCAATCCTGAAAGGGGGAGCCGCCTTCAAGTATCCACCGCATTTGCAGCATCTATGCTGAGTGAATTGGATCGCGACCTTATTATCGAGGTGCAAATTGAGCGGCATCGCCGCCATCAGCCCTATGAAAGTGGAGACAGCGATGACGACGAACGAATCAAAACAACCGCCAAACTCTATCTCCTCCGGCGAGATGGAAAATGTCGAAGCCTCTGACAAGATCTTTGCGCTCGGCCGGCAACTTGTCGAACAACTTGGGCTAGACGATTCAGTCGATACGCTTGGGCGTTGGATGGCGCATTACATTTCCGAGCTGATAACGAAAGTCGAGCACGCGTCGGGGGAAGCCAAGGCCCCGGCGCAACGTGAATGCTTTGACGCAATCTTGACCTTGTGGAAGCATCGATCTGAACTGCCGAACGGAAAACGTCCCTTCGAGGACCTCGAGCCGATTATGCGATCGATCGAAAGTCTCGATCCAGAGAGCCACGGGCTTCGCTATTACCGCAGCGCCCGTCCGCCAAAGGGCGAAGCGGCGGAAACTCCAGACCAAGAGAAATGGCTGGAGCTTATCGATGGCTTGGATTATACGGCCCGAGTGCTAATTGGCTGCTGCCTTGCCGAAGCTGCGGAGGCAGCGCTCGACAAATCGAAAGTATGGGTGCAGCACGCGATGGCTATCGATGATGGCGCCCCGGAACGCGCGATCCGGTTCGTCTCCGCCGCTTATAAGGTGAACAAAGCGCCGGATCCGAATGAAGGTGTCCGCTTGCTTCTTCAAGACCGGATCAATCGATTGCGCAGCTTTCTCAGTATCGCCAGTCACATGACCGACACGCTCAAGAACCGGCTTGAGTCGCTGCCGCCTGTAGAAAACGTACCTGAAGAGGGAGAGCGGCTGGTCATATTTACTCCCCCTACTCTGCCCGATGAGATGCCCTAGTGGGTCGCCGGCCCGATGGAGTTAACCGCAATGATGGAAAAGTTAGCGCTTAAACGTGGCGTGTTCTATGAGGGAGACACGCAGGATCTCCGGATAGTCAGTCCGACCCCAGTCGTGAGCGAAGCTCATTGCGGATTTATCGAGATGCCTGGCGGGATGAAGGTGGTCTTTCGCGAGGACAGTTTCGATCCTGTAACGCGTATCAAACGTGGGCGCCTATATGTCGGCGGACCGCTCGGAAACAGTTGGCCGCCCGGCCGGGTGGACCATGGCCCGTATCATCCCTATTTGTCGAACGCTGGAAAAGCATCGCTTGGGGTCCAGTGGACTCCTGAGCAGTCGTTCGAAGCATGGAGTCCGTCCGTCCCACCCGACAAAATCCTCAATCAGGCCATGGAATTAGGGAGTGCTGGCTTCCAGACACGCTGGCGTGTCGTGGGGCTGGAGCGAATGGCGGTTGGCCATATCTTGTTCACACTTCGCGCCATGTCGCTCATCGGTGTCGTGCCCGAACTCAGCGTGGACATTGAAAATAAGGACCACAGCGCAGTCAACGAAGCCTCCGTCCAACAAGCGTTGGATGCATTAGTGGATGCTCTGCATAAGCAGCAGCCCACGCCTATCGTTGACGTAGCGAGAGAAACCGCAAAGGTCATCTTGACAGCATGGATTGGGCCAGTCGCCCATGGGAAGGACTTGGCTGAAGTGATTGATGAAATCCCATCGCACTACAGAATCGTCCAATGGGCGGCATCCATTGTGAATCGCTTCCATACACGTGGAAAATCGGCTGCCCAAGAAAAGCACTCAAAAAAGGGACTGTTTTTGCGTGATATCGTGGAGGACGATGCTGAATCGAGCGTACATCTCGTCGCGCTACTCATGCGCGAGTTGGGTTGGGCCGCCTCGTAATGTTGGTGCACGTCTAGAGAGAAGAGTGAGTCAAACATCACAAAAAAATCTTCGCCATCGTGGCGATGACGCTCATCTGCTTCAAGTTCTGACTACAACACATGGTTATCTAGCACTTTGTGTATGCTCTAATACGTTGATACTCCGGGGGGAGCATGGACTGGGAACGAGTTAACGTTTGGACGAGCACGCTATATACACTGATTCATTCGTTGCACATAGCGCGCGAACAACAATTTGGCGATCTTGCTAGCTTAGACAAGCGCGCTCGGGATGCGCAGACCTGGGTGGCACCGGACTGCTCCTACGGCTCGGTGTTGCTCGCACATCCGGGCGGGAACAACGTACTTACTTTCAGGCGCGATCCATCCAAACACTTCAAAGACACGTCTAAACAAGTTATCAAGATGTTGGTCCAGGACTTAGTCGTGATCCTTGATGAAATGATGGATGAAGCTTTGGTCGATCGGCACGAAACGGCCGGCAAGTATCCGCAATCGAAAATCGAGAAACTGAAAAAGGCGCTCGATCCGCGATATCACTGGTCGGCTCACGGCTGCCTGGAATTGGTAGCTGTGCGCAATGTCCTCACGCATAACAGTGGCCAGTGGAACGAACCATCGATACGAATTATTCAATCCTTTGCGTCACCAGTGCCATGCGTCGGCGAGCCTCTGAATGTCGGGTTCTCAATGCTTTTTCGATATCGGAAAGCGATGCGCACAATGCTCAACCAGATATCGCACGCCTAGTTTTCTTGGGAATTTCGGTACAGGCCCGCCTGTGGCGGCAACTGCGATTCGCGCAACTATTTACTATATGTCGCTAGAGTTTGCTGGATTGGTCATTGGCGATCGATATGGTTTGGTCAGTTGCGTCGATCATGATTTCGGACTGGTCAAACTGGATGTAATGATCGGAGCGCGGCACGACGTCATTGACACCGGGGCGTTGACATGGCAACGACCTCATCGTGCAGGCTTCCCATATCCGCGCATGGCGGTCTAGCAGCGCCTGCGTCCAATCTTCTGGGCCCTGGATGTGGCGCGTGCGTTAGATCAATGATCGGCTTGTTTTTGAAACCCTTGCGGATAGCTCCTCTCGTTCACGCTGGCTCGAAAGATGCTCCTGTAGTCGAACACAAGATGGAACGTCCCCCGGAGCAAGAGGATTTATTATCAACGGCCTGTCCGATGAAATGACGGGCATGCGTGCATCGCAGGTTGGTGGAAAGGTTATTTTCCTTGCCACTTCCCGGATTTCGATTGACTGGCGCGTGCCATCATCCATTTGGATGATGCGCGCAAGTTTGGGTTATGGCAGTGTTTTGCAACAAGCGAGGAATGCTTCGCGCGTGGAGGTCACGGGATGAAGAAGGTAATAGTGATACTCATGACGGCGTTGGCGTTTGCCGGGATCTGCCTTGCAACTCCGATAAACAAAAAAGCACAATCCAAGTCCACCGCTGCGGCTTCGAGTAGTGACGCTTGCACACCAGTAGAAAATGCAATGGGCAATGGCATTGCCTTCCGGAATCCTACAAGTGGCCATACAAGTCAGTTCTATCCTACGGAAGGCTCTGGCCGACAAGGCTCCTGGAGGGTATCCAGTGCACAAAGAACATGGATTAACAGTTACCAAATTCAGAACATTAACTATAAAAATGTTAACAATGAATCAGAAAGTGGATGTATTTTGACAGAATTATTAAGAACAGGTGATTGCGCAGGAAGCGTCTTTAATTTCTGGATTTACTCTATCGGTGATAGCCTTGTTATTAAAGATAACGTCATAGATGGCCCTAATGATACATTCTTACGTCCATCCAACAGAAACTCCTATATTGGTGATTGCGATAATTCAGACGCGACCGATTTTACACTTATTAGAATTTAACGATATCTTTCTTGAGTTCTTCACCAACTATCAAGTGGCGCGGTAGCATGGAATCCATTTCCAATATTCGCATTACATGTCAGGATGGAAATTCATGGAATTTCAACTCGTAAAAATCTACGTACTGGTGCCCTTCCGATGCCTTGCACCTGAGTTTGTCGCAACTTAACTTCTATCGACATGCCAATGGTTAAGTCGGTTATGAATTTGAACTTGTCCATCGCATTATTTGCTGCGTTTCTAATATCGACCGCAGCAATTGCGGCAGGCATAGCCATGGGCCATGGCACGGCTTCGAATCGTGAAGCAGCATGCGCCGGCGCGATTCAATCGGCGCAGACAGCGGCGTTTGCACGGGGCGCAAAAACGATTACGTCAATAAATGATTGTGAGTGCAGCGCGGCCGTGGGTGGAACCATCTGGAGCTGCATCGCCCGCGTTCAATACCAGTAGGCTATAGACTTAGCGCGGTTCTAGTACAAGCATCCGGACCAGATCGGACTGGCGACGCGCTCCGGTCTTCATAAACAAAGCACGTAACTGCGTGCGCACCGTGTTGCGGGTCACGCCCATCATCTCGGCGGTTTCCGTCAGTGAACACCCCGCTGCGAGATGAAGGGCCAACGTGGTTTCTGCCCTGGTAAACCCCCAACGCTCCTTCCACCGCACCGATTGCCCCCCTACAATCTCGGTGTGCGGCGATGTAAAGAAGAGAATCACCGCCCAATCAGATTCGCCCCAATGCGGATGAGCGACGGCCTGCACTGGGCAAGCTCTGAGCATACCAGTTGCCACTCCAGCTCCGTCTGTCAGCTGCAACGACAGAATATCAGGCCGTGAGTCGGCGATCGAAAGAAATGCCTCCAGCTGACGGGACTGCAGGACATTCGGTAATGCAATCCCACCATCCGGCCTACGACGAAACATCCCCATTGACGCCATGTGCTCGGCGCGGGTGTTGGTGAAGCGGATCTTGCAGCGCAGGTCCAACAATACGACTCCATCGTTCAGCCGATCAAGCGCGCAGCGGAACGCACGCGCTTCCGTCTCCATCCAGCCCAAGCGCTGTTGAAGGAGGTAGGCGTTGCGCAGATGAGGCAGGAGGGTCAGCGCACGGCGGTGGTCGCTAGATGTATAGAAGCCTTCCTTGCTGGAACGATTGATGCTGATCGCGGCCAGGTTGGAGGGGCCGTCGTGGTGAAGCAATAGAGCCATACCGTGGAACACATTCATGGGATCAAGAACCTCGCCATAGAAGCGAGAGTCCCGAAACTCGCGCTCCGGGAGAAGCCCTCGATCATCCGCGATGCTCTCACGGAACAGTTTTTCGCCACCGTGGACCCACCACGGATGCTCATGAGACAGCTCACGAAACCGCTGAGAGATAGAATCTTGGACACCAATGCTGGTATCGAGCACACCGTGCTGGTGGAGCACGTCGTGCGCGTGGAACGCGACGACGTGCGCACGAAACGCATCTCCAAGGGCGTTGAGAAACGGGCTCCAGTCCGTGCCCACCTGGGGCATGGAGTAGAGCGATTCGAGCAATCGTCCGAGAACACGGTGGTCCATGATGGGCTCCCCTATGTCCTTGCGCCAAAACAGTATTTCCACAGTTGCAACGAGTTGCAAGTCAAACATCCAAGAGGCGTGCTATGGCCGCGGCCCAAGTGGCCGCAATGCCCTCCGTTGCACGCCACCGACAGGTATGTGTCAGGAAGCACTCCAGTGAGGAGGTTTACTGCCGCCCACGCACGAGCTCCGTGAATGCGTGCAGATCGTACAGCCACGTCTGCTGTGGGACGTGTAAGCTGAATGCAATGGTTTCGGGGGGCAGCAGTTGCAAGTTCTTGTCTTGCATTTCGATGGTCTGGTTTGTGCTGATACCGATCTCCAGCGTCAGCAAATGCTTGTTGTCGATCCTATCGGCCTCGGCCAGTACTTGACGCCAACCATCCCTGCATGTGCTTTTAACGGCCAGCATCAACAGCTGCTCCGCTGGGAATGTGGCGTCGCGGTATTCCTACTGACCGGGGAACAGAAATTCGGGCGTCCTCTTGTTCTCCGCGGTCGCTGTGCGCTTGTTCCCGTCGACTATGCGGAGCGACTGGGACAAGGCACCTTGCGGGACATGATCATTGAGGAAGCAGGCCAGATTGCCCAAAGGCGCTTGTCAGAGCAGCGATACCTGCGAATCGTATCGCGCAGGTTCTGGCCGATCAGGTGGAGGCAGAGCGATCCGCACCGCACTGAGATAGGACTGCGCGAAGTCAATCGCTTATCTCGCGTCATGAATCGTTTTGGAAAGCGATCACCGCAACAGAAAACTTTGGTCCATAATTGGAGCAAGCCCCGCTTCGGCGGGGCTCTTGTTCTTGTGAAAAGGAGGAAGACCGCTTTTCCAACGTTGTACGACTACTAGCGAAAGTGGGTTCGCCCACGGCGACAGACCCGATACCAATGTTGGATTTCGCGATACAAGCACTAGCCATGGTGCTAACCGTTCTGGCTCTTTGTAAAGGCGCGAGTTATGCCTTGCAAAGCGCGCCGGTAACGCTGCACCCGCTGGAGTTCCTTTACAACAAAGGGATCGTTCCATTGTGCATCAAGCGCTGCAAATGGCTCGAAAGGAAGTCCCTCTGGCCACGGTGGTCTCCCAGGTGAGGAAATGACATAACATGCAGTTATCCAAAGTGCTGCTCGCCGCCAACTGGGAGGCCCTAAGGCCCGCACACGCTCCCACGGGCATACTTGCAATGGCTTCTCACGCCATGGAGGAGTCCCAATGAAAGACGATAGCTCCGGTGGACAACCAATGCTCGCAAATGGCGGATGTTCAGGGACTCGCCCGAGATTGACTACGGCGCGCATAAGTAATGCACGTGCCATATACGCATCACCTCGCCACTTCGCAGGCCATGCAGTCCTTCCCTCCAAGCTATCCTGCATGATGAGAGCAAAGCGACTGATCGTCCGAAGCAAGCTGCGGCCCTTAGGGGTCGAAGGCCATGCGGGCATTCGATTCACTTGCAACGCATCTAGTGCTATTTGCGTGGACGCCCAATGCAGTGGCCTGCCATGGTTCGAGCAATTTAGCGTAAAAACCCCCGTCCATGCCCGTCGGAAGGATGGCGGATGGCCCGCCCGCGCATCCTCCTGCCAGCACGACGGACAATATGCCCGCCGCTGATCCTCTTGCAAAAGCATTGGGTGATCCGGAAGACGATGCTTAAACAATTCTCGCGGCGGCACACCGATCGCGCGCGCCAACGCGCAGACCTCCTTCGCAGAAAGCCCATCAAGACCGACTTCCTCACCAGGTAGCACTGTGGCGCGAGGCCATACGCGCCTCCGTAACGTATGGCCGTCTGCACCGTAACACCGCCAAGCGCGCTCGGTGACAGAATGCAGTGTTTCATCGTTAGTCGGCCCATGGATCCACCACCGCTCTCCCTGAGGCTGAACAGGTTGCCTACTCATCGGATACTCCTTCAGCCGCACGCTCGACTGGCCGAAGCTCAGGAAACTCGTGATGGGCACGCTCAAGTAGAGAGTGCGTAATACGCTCGCTCCCCGACTCGACGGCAAGTGACGCCGCGTTGGCAATCAGGGTAACGATCCCGTCTGTTTGACCTTTAGTGAGACGAACGATGAGCTTCATGGTTCCTTCGGCGTGCAATCGCGAGGGATGCCGAAGCGGAAGACTTGACTCAAACGCGCTAAGGAAATTCTCCAAATACCCATCGACTTCCCATTTCGGCAGGTACTTCAGCTTGAGCCTCGAACTCAAATGCGCATCCATACTGATGGCCATTTCAGCTTCCTCGGAACCCGCCACAATCAAGACAACGCGGAGCTCATTCATCAAGAAGCGTAACGTTTCCAGCGCCGCCGTTTGCTGAGCGCGCGTTCTCTTGAGGATGTCCTGAATCTCATCAATTAGCAGCATTTTTAGTTCACAGGATCGCGCCGCTGTAAGCACTAATTGTTCGCGCGCTCGGCCTGTGAAACTTGCTGCATCCGGATGACCTAGCGCCGCCAACATGCGGACATACAGCTCTCTCGCTTCCCGCACGCCGCACATGGAAAAGAGCAGAGTGGGCCGGGTAGCAATTTGTCCTCGCCGAGCCGAGCCTGCCGGATAGCGGTCTCGTAGTTGTTCCAGCAAATCCGATTTGCCTGCACCTGGCTCACCGACCACTACCATGCCGGCTGCACGAGAGCGCACTGGACGGAACATCAGGTAATCAGCGTACTTGAAAATGTCGTTGATGCGTTCATGATTTATGAAGCGACGCTCCAAAATGTCACGAACGCGAAGATTTTTCGGCATATCTAGAGCTTCGACTGCTTGCGGAAGAAGGTGGCTGTAGTTCGTACTCATCACACGAACCTCTTCACTTGGACGCTTGATCGATCCAAGGGAACGTCAGGCGACGAATTATCTGAGCGCAAGTCCTTGTCACGCGCCTGACGCAAAAAGGATCTTCTGTCCTTCGTAGCGTTCCTGGGATTGCGACGATTCCGCGCACGTGTCTCGGAAGCAGCCATGTTTTCGATGCGATCACACTTAGCGAATCCGGTGTCGCACTGCGTTTCAACCCGCTCTCGCTCCGCAGCATTCATTGCCCTCATCCTGGGCCGTCCCGCGGCAGGCCCGGCAACTGCATGAGCTTCGACAACGCGGCCATCAGGGGTGCGAACCCATACGCGTCCAAGCTCGTGTGGATGGTAGTGAACCTGCACAACGCAATCGGGATGCGCTATGCACGCGAGTGGTTCGGACCAATAGCGGCTTTGCCATAGTTGAATGCCGGTACGCTGGAGCCGTCGAAGTTGGAACGGCAAAAAGTCCAGTCGAAATTCCTCTCGTCGAGAGATGAGAGGCGGCAGCATTACCTCTCCTGCTTCCGTTCGCCATGCGCGCTCCCAGGCGACGAGAGGGGCCACACCCAGCATGCGATGAACGCGCGTGTGGTAGGACCGTCCAATTTTCTGAAGCATCCATTCATGGAGCTCCATCAAGGTCAGCGTTGCTTTGCGCTCGCTGTCGTAGTCGCCCTTTTTTCTCACGTTTGAGAAAGTTGTACCTGGTAGCCCATGCACCATCTTCATCAAGGTACCCATTAAGCGTTCGATATGCCCGCCGTAATAAGGTTTTCCGATTGGACGCGTGTCCAGCACGATGCCATGTTCTTCGCATCCACGTTGAATGGCTGCGCTCACCAGGTCTTTTCCATTGTCGACATGAATGAGCTTCATCTTGCCAAACATTGGCCAAAGCCCATGATCCCGTGCATCTTCTGGCTTGGGTAAAACTGCATGCGCGATACATAAGCCCACGGACACCGCAGAGGGTGGATCCATCGAAAGATAAAACCCAAGCACCACGCGCGTTGCCACATCGATAGCAACGGTCAGCCAAGGACGTCCAAGAACCTCACTTCGATCATCGCTCAGCACCATAATGTCGACGAGCGTATGATCTATTTGGACGACATCCAGCGCTCGCTCGACGAAGAATGATCCCGTACGAGGCTCCCAGCGTTGTTTGGCTTGTTTTGAGCCAGAGCGTCGCATATCACTGACATAGTCGTTGTATTGCGCAATACGCCGACGAATCGCCCCTCGGGATGGAGCTGGGAGGCCGCGGCGACGGCAGACAGATCGTGTTCGCGCAACGACTTCTTCCTGGCTCACATGCTCGCGTTTTAAGTAATGCTTCTGAATAACGTGAGCAATGACTTCCTCCACAGCGGATGGCAATAAGCGCGTTGCAGTCGGCCGACCGACTTTTGCTTTAGCTAACGTGGACGTCCTAGGATTTAGGCGGAATTTTGACAATAAACGCTGCACGTGGCGCTCACTAATGCAGTGTGCATTTGCCACTTTGACTAAAAGCTCACGCGGAACTCGATCGTGAGCAACCAAGTGACCAATGTCTCGGGCGAGTACCGTAATACGACCCCATTCATCAGATGATATTGAATGGGGATCCCGTTGCTGAGGTTTCCCCACGTTTTTTCATGTTTGGAAACTCATCTGATGCAGCACATCGTCAGGCGGCGATCTCAAGGCTTCAATCCATTGCGAGACATGGCCGA
>Ga0055535_1000102_pt1 | contig 92203 bp, 88 predicted proteins | sample Araplaol_mTSA_r2_FD_54992 | JGI IMG/M metagenome (GOLD analysis project Ga0055535, IMG submission 54992) | Arabidopsis root microbial communities from North Carolina, USA - plate scrape CL_Col_mTSA_r2 | ecosystem: Host-associated > Plants > Roots > Endosphere | place: USA: North Carolina... | reverse complement strand
AACACAAATGGTGATCAGCAGCGAATAACCGGTGATGGCCGGATTGAACCCAAGCGGAATCGGCAGCGAAAACGCGAGCATGCCGATGAAATGCATCGACCAGATCCCCACCCCCATGGCGGCCGCGCCGCCGGCCAGCCATGCATGGCGGCTTGCCGGATGTTTCAGCATCGAAATGCGGCTTGCCAGGTCGAGCGCCGTGTAGGAGGCGAGCGTGGCCACTAGCAACGAGGCCGCGACAAGTAGGGAGTTGTAGGTACCAGGCATGGGGAATGGCCCGAAAGCTGAACACTAATTTTTATGAATGACCAAGAGCGCTACCGCGGCATGCGCTAAACGGCAGACCGCCGAAAACTGCCGTAAAGGGGCATGAGCCGGTTCCAAACCGGAGCCACGACGGCACCGCCAGTAATGGTCTTTTTTACAGCTATTTCCTGGGTCGCGCCGTGGCATCAATACCCTCTCCCTGCCGGCCGGCGGCGGCCGCATTGAATAAGTGCAGCAAAGATCGCGCCAAAAAGTCAGCCGGTTCCGTGGTTGCATGCGCGCTCCAGGTCAGGTGGCAACGCTTCAATAAAGGTTGACTGCGTGGTTGCGTCGATACGGGGTGAAGATCCCTTGGATGCAGAGGGTAATCCCGAATGCGTCGCTTGGCGACCGCAATCATCCGGCTTCGAGGTGGCGCGGGTAGCCGCGTGGCCTTCTCTGTTCCGCCGCTCCGACGAACGCCGCGGCCGACCGCGTGCGAGGTCGCATGCCCAAACACATTCCCTTCATCCTGCTGAATTTTCTCCGCAGGATCTTGTGCGTCGCAGGATGACAGCGGCAATTTCTCTCGATCATTCTCTGCCCCACTTCCATGCCAGCCATCGAAGAGGCGCCACACGTCATGGTGTGCACGTCCGGAGGCATGCGTTGCCTGAGCAGTACGGGGGTGTTTTCTTTCGGGAGGGATCGCATGAAAGCTCGCAAGACGTTGCAGGCGATGGGCCGTTGCGCACGTTTACCGTATAGCCGTTTGGCCATGGCATGTGGGGTGGCGTTGATGGCGGGATTGCCGTGCGGCCATGTCCGTGCGCAAGAAACGCCACCATCGTCGCAAGCGGGGTCGTCGCAGACCAAGGCGAATGCGCCGAAAAAACCGCAGCAGGCGCAATCCGCGGCCAAGTCGCAGAAACCCGCGCCGCAAGCTCCGGTAAAGAACCTGGGCGAAGTCGTGGTCACCGGCATCCGCAGCAGCATCGAAAGCTCGCTGGCGGCCAAGCAACGTTCCGACGATATCGTTGAGGCGATTTCCGCCGAAGATATCGGCAAGCTGCCGGATGCGAGCATTGCCGAAAGCCTGTCGCACCTTCCTGGCCTGGCGACACAGCGCCTGGATGGCCGCGCCAATCTCATTTCCATCCGGGGTTTGTCGCCGGATTTCACCGGCACCACGCTCAATGGACGCGAGCAGGCGACAGTGGGCGAAAACCGTGGTGTGGAGTTCGATCAATATCCCGCGGAATTGATCAGCGGTGCGGTGGTGTACAAGACGCCGGATGCAGGCCTGGTGGGGCAGGGGCTTTCAGGTACGGTGGATCTGCATACGATTCGTCCGCTGGATATGTCTCAACGCGCCATTGCCGCAAATCTGCGTGGCGAGCACACCACCAATGGCGATCTCAATCCCGGCACTGGCGTGGACACCTGGGGGCATCGCGCCAGCCTTTCATATATCGATCAGTTCTTCGATCACACGCTGGGTTTGGCAGTGGGTTTCGCGCAGCTCGATTCGCCGATCCAGGAAAAGCAATACCAGGCGTGGTGGTGGAGTGTCGACAACGGTTCGGCCGGCGCCGATCAGCATTGGGGTGCGCCGCATACGCCGGGCATGCCGGACAACGTGATATCGCAGGAAGGCATGCAGTTGCGCGCGCAATCGGAAACGCAACTGCGCAACGGCCTGATGGCGGTGCTGGAATGGGCGCCGGGCGAGCATTATCACTCCACGCTCGATCTGTATTACTCCACTTTTAATGAGCGCACTTACAAGAACGGCGCGCAATGGTCGAGCAGTCCTTACGACAACGTGTCGTACGCGAACGTGGGCGTGACGCCGGCGTATCCGTACCCCATCGTGACGTCGGGCACCATCGATGGCATCAAGCCCATCCTGCAGAACGAATACACGCGCGAGCACGACAAGCTGTTCGCCGCTGGCTGGAACCATCAATACGATTTCGGCAACGGCTGGACCGCGATGGCGGATCTGTCGTATTCCAGCGCCAGAAAGCAGTTGCATGATGCTTACTTGTTCAGCGGCCTCGCCAACGGCGCGACCACCAGCACGCAGTTCAATACGCCAGTTGGCGATGGCTATCCGGATTTCACGCCGGGTATCGATTTGAGCAATCCGGCTTCGATCGTGTTTACCGATCCGGACAACTACGGTTACAACGGCCGCGAGGAGTTTGATCACCAGATCGACACCATCCGCGCCATTCGCCTGGAGGTGAGCCATCCGGTGGGCTGGATTTTCAGCACGGTGACCTTGGGTGCGGATTACTCCGACCGCAAGAAGACCAAAGAGGCCGACGTGTTTTTTGCCTGGCTTAACGGCAATGGTTCGTCGTCGTCCGGTGGATATAACCCGAAGCTTGGTGTGCCGGTGGATGGCAACCTGCTGTACCCGCCGACGTCGCTGGGTTATGGCGGCATTCCCGGCATACTCAATTACAACGTGCTGGATGCGTTGCAAGAACAGTTTTATCTCACCGCGCGGAACGGCCAATCCGATTGGAGCCGCAATTACACGGTGGAAGAAAAAGTCCCGGTTGCGTACGTCAAATTCGATATCGACACGCAGCTGGGCGAGATACCGTTGCGCGGCAACGTCGGCGTGCAGTACGTGCACACCGATCAGTCTTCGCAAGCGTTCCAGACCAACGGCAATACGTTGGTCGGCACCCTCAACGGCGGTGCGAGATACCACAACGTGCTGCCCAGCCTGAACCTGGTCGCACAGCTCAGCGAAGGGCAGTTGCTGCGTTTCGGCTTCGCCAAGACCATGGCGCGTGGACGCATCGACGATGAGAAGATCGCCAGTTCCGCTGGTGTGGCGGTGGTCAACAGCGGCCCTGCCGCTGGGCAAGCGCTATGGTCCGGCACCGGCGGAAATCCGCAATTGAAGCCGTACATTGCCGTCGGCACGGATCTTTCGTGGGAGAAATACTTCGGCAAATCCAGCTATGTCGCCGTGGCCGTGTTCAACAAGAATCTGTTGAACTACATCTACAACAAGACGGTGCTGGATTTCGATTTCGCCAAGGCTGGCTACATCAACGACAACCCATCGCTTCCGCCCTCCAGCAATATCGGCTCGTTCACCCGGCCGGAGAACGGTACGGGTGGCAAAATGCGCGGCATTGAACTCTCCGGCGCCTTGGAAGGTGGGCTAGTGTCGCATGCGCTTGATGGTTTCGGCGCGGAGGCCAACTTCTCGTTGACCAACAGCACCATTCCGGTGAGCGCAGTGTCTTCCATTCCCGGCAGTCCATCCACGTTGCCGGGGTTGTCGCGCAAGGTGGCAAACCTGTCGCTGTATTACGAGAAATATGGTTGGTCGGTGCGTGTCGCCGAACGCTACCGTTCGTCGTTCACCGGCGAGGCCGTAGCGCTGTTCGACCAGCTTGGTTACACGAAGATACTGGCCAACAGGCAGACCGATCTCCAACTGGGCTACGACTTTGGCGAAGGGCGCCTGCATGGCTTGTCGGTGCTGCTGCAGCTCTACAACCTCACCAATTCGCCGGACAAGACACAGCAGATTTCCGCTCTGCCCAACAACGTACAGGTGGCACGCCCGCTGGAATACGACACCTGGGGCCGTACGGTGATGTTCGGATTGAATTACAAGTTGTAGCTCTGTCCGCGTTGGATTGGATGCAGCGGTCTTGCGTAGACTGCAAGCGCAGATACTCGCCAATGCCGTGCAATCGAATGATGTGTTGAGCAAGAAAATGCGGATGAAACGCAGCGTCAACGTTGCGCCAAACATGAACGTTGGACGGTTGGTGAGCAGACAAGTGTGTCGGTCCAGGATTTTTTTCAGACTGCTGCGGTCTGTTCACCGGCCAGCCTGCTGGCACGTTGATGCAGAGAGGAAGTCTTCATGTCCGCGATCGAGTTGCCCGCATCGAATCCCGAATTCCGCCCATCACCCTTGGAAACGTTTGTGGCTTGTGCGCATCAGTTATTGGATCCGGCCACGCCGGAATCGGTACGCAAACGGGTGGAGCCTACGCTGGTGGCGCAATTACCCGTCCTGCGCGCGCTTGGCATGTTCGACTTGTTTGAAGTACGCGACCCCGCCATGCGCGCGTGGTTGGGCTCCGAGCTTTCCAAGCTCAGACGATGGGATTCGGATATGGCACCGGCGTGATGCGTGTTTGCATGGCCATGTAGATCGCGGCGGAGGTTGGGATGATCATCCCAGCAGCTTCAACCGCCGGGCATGGCGGGCATGATCATCCCCATCTACGCGCGCACTAAGCCGCTTGTTCCCGCGCGTAACGCGTCGGTGGCAGACCGACGTGGCGCGTGAATGCCACAGTGAAGGTGCTGGCCGAGCTGTAGCCGACGCGTTCCGCCACTTCGGCAACACCCAGGTCACGCTGTCGCAGCAGATTCTTTGCCAGCGCCATGCGCCATGCCAGCAAGTATTCCATCGGCGCGACACCCACGGCCCGGTTGAACCGCTCGAAGAACGCCGAGCGCGAGAGCGCGCACTCTTTTGCCAGCTGCGCGACGGTCCAGGCGGTGGTCGGGTTTTCGTGCATGCGGCGTATCGCGGTGGCAAGGCGTGCATCGGCCAATCCGCGCAACAGCCCTGGTGATGCCGATATGCCCGCGCTAGAGCGCAAGGCTTCGATAAAAAGCACTTCCAGCAGGCGAGCAAGAATCACTTCGCGCGCGGGTCGCTGTTGGCGCGATTCATCGCCCACCAGTTGCACGAGCGTAGCCAGCCGCTTTTCGCCACGCACATGCACATACTGCGGCAACAGCGAGACCAGCAAGGCCGCGTCCGGTGAAGCGAAAGAACAGTGCCCTATGAGCTGCCGAACGTCAGGCGCCACGCCTTGCATGCCGAGCCGGAATTCGCCATTGGGCAGCGCAACGGGTGGTACGTCGGGGGCATCCGCTGCTGGCGGCTCCACGCTGGTCACGGTGAAGCGATGTGCTGCAGGGATCAGCACAAAATCATGGGGTTCAAGCGTGAGCGGTTCGTGGCCGTCGATGGTGAGGCAGCTCGTTCCTTCCAGCACTGCGCAGTAAAACGGCTGCCCGAACTCGGTGCGACGAACCCGCCAGCGCCCAGCGCCGCTGACGAGCTTGGAATAACGCGCTTCCGGCTGCAGCAGTGTGACAACCTCGGCCAGCGGATCGGTCATCTCCGGACTCCTGCCAAAGAAACGTGGACGCCTGATTGTAGCGAGTCCTGCTGTGGCGACCTATTGTGTTCGCAGGCAACTTACTGCGGAAAACCCATGAAGACTGTTCTGATCACCGGCTGTTCCTCCGGCTTCGGCCTTGAAATCGCCCGGTACTTTCTGGATCGCGACTGGAACGTGATCGCCACCATGCGCACACCTCGCGAGGATGTTCTGCCCCGTTCCGAGCGTTTGCGTGTGCTTGCGCTTGATGTCACCGATGCGGCCAGCATCCGCCATGCCGTGGACGCGGCAGGCCCCATCGACGTACTGGTCAACAACGCAGGCATCGGCATGCTTAATGCGCTTGAGGGCACATCGATGGATACCGCGCGTGAGCTTTTCGAGACGAACACGCTCGGCACGATCGCCATGACGCAAGCGGTGCTGCCGCAGTTCCGTCAGCGCAAGGCGGGTGTGATCGTGAATGTCACCTCGTCTGTGACGTTGCGTTCGTTGCCGCTGCTCTCTGTCTACACCGCTAGCAAGGCGGCAGTGAATGCGTTTACCGAGTCGCTGGCGCTGGAGTTGAAAGCATTCCATATCCGCGCGCATCTGGTACTGCCAGGCCGGGCGCCGGAGACGCGTTTTGGCGAGAATGCGCGTTCGCGAATGCAGGCTGGCTTTCCGGAACCTTATGCGGAACTGGTGCAAAGCGTTTTCGCAGGGTGGGAGCAGGCAACAGCTGTCACGCAATCGCTGGATGTGGCCGAAGCGGTGTGGCGTGTTGCGAATGATCCGGCATGCCCGTTTCGTGTCATGGCGGGGGCGGATGCACAGGCGTTGGCCGAAGCCTGAAAGTGGTCATATCAAATCGCATCGTAGTGGCTATTTTTACCGGCCACTTTTGGGCCTAGTTTCTATCACGGGCAAACCCGCGGGAGAAACTCATGGCTCTGATCCATAAACTCGGCAAAGGTTGTGTAATGGGCGTGCTGCTGGTGGCGATGGGTTCGGTTGCGACGCATGCGCAATCGCCAGACGCACAGAACAACGGGCACGAATTCGATTTCGGCATCGGCGCTTTCAAGACGCACATCAAGCGCCTGGAACACCCGCTCAGCGGTTCAAACACATGGGCCGCGTGGAACGGTACGGTGGTCACGCACAAGCTCTGGGATGGCGGTGGCAATCTCGAGGAACTGAGTGCCGGCAACGCGACGGAACATTTGCAGGGCATCACGTTGCGGCTCTACGACGCAAAGACGCATCAGTGGAACCTCTATTGGGCCAGCAAAGGCGACGGCGCACTTGGCACGCCGATGGTCGGCGAATTCAAGCAAGGCCGCGGTGTGTTCTACAACAAGGACACCCTCGGCGGACGCGCCGTGCTGGTTCGCGATACCTATTCCGGTGCAACCGCCAAAACGTATCACTTTGAAGAGGCGTACTCTCCCGACGACGGAAAAACATGGGAAACGCATTTCATCGCGGATCTGACGCGGGAAGCATCCAGCGCGGCGATGGTTGGTCGTTGATAGAGGTTGTGGACGCCGTCATGCCCGCAAGAGCGACATGACGGCCATGGAATTACAGACGTCGTAAGGCAAGTGCCACTTAGACAAGCATGGAGCCTAGCGTCGTGACGCAGATGATCATGCAAGCGACGAACAGGCTATTGAGCAGCATCGTTTCGAATTTCATGGCGGTTCTCCGTGAGAGGGATGAGTAAGGCTCTTGAGCTATGTGTGGCAAAGCTCGTGCCAAGCGCTCACGCCTCGGGGAGGCCGCATTCCCAAGCCATTTCTTGATGTTTTGCTGATGGGGTGAGGTTGTCCGCGGACGGTTGCCTGTGTTGTCCGGACAGTGCGGTGGACGGTGCTTGCGTTGCGACACTTGCGGCGTGCGCAATCCCGCCCCTGCGACAGTAGAGCCTGCCCCGGACTTGATCCGGGGGGGAGGGTCGGGTGGGGTCGCTTGTGCTTTAGCGCGCAGCTAAATGTCGCGAGGACATACTGTCGTGGCAAAGCGTGCCCCTGCGGCTCGCTTCGCTCGCACCCCACCCTGACCCCAATGCTCCGAACTTAAGGATGTTTTTCATCGCCAAAAACCCTCGTTCGTCATTCCGGCTTTCGCCGGAATGACGGGTATTGGATCTGAGGCGATTGAAGACCCTTTAAGTTCGAGTCACAACCTACCCAGGCGACCGCGGCTGATGCAGCGCCGCCCTGGCCGCCGTCTTCAGCTTGGCAAACGCGCTCATGGCAGACGCCGCGGACGATTGCTTCCACTGGGCATACTGCTGATCCATGTCCGTCAGCTCGCTCGAGTTGAACAACTGCGAGACGACGGGGAACAACAGGGTCTCCTCTTCGTGTGCATGTTCTTCGATCAGCTGCGAAAGCACCTTGGCGGAGCCGGCGAACTGGCGGGTGTCGTAGCCGGCGGCGTGGATGTCCGGCAGCACGGTTTTTTCCACCACGCGGTGCTGTTCCATCGAGGTCGCGTAAAGCAATTGCTGGTCGTGCGTGGCGCGCTTGTTGAAGGCGGGATAGAACACGGTTTCTTCCCACTTGGCGTGGGGAATCAGCGCTTCTTCGACTTGTTTCAACAAATCTTCGCGGAGGTCTTTCTGTTCGTCGGTGGTGGCGTTGATCCTGGCGAACAGGTTGCGCAAGGTTTCATGTTCGCTTTTCAGAGTATCGAGAATGGTGGTCATGGCCGGCTCCTACGCTAGGTGCCATGCCATTGCACTGTGATCGCCGTTGGCTGGTCGTGAACGGGACGTTGCGCAAGTGCGATGCACGCCAGTGCTTGCATGCATCGCACCGTGCAGCGAGCGAACACAGCAAGCGCTGTTAATCAGTGGGCAATCATCGGTATGGCGGATACTCTGGGCAGTGCGCGCATGGCGTCCAGTGTGCGCACCAACTCGCGGTAGCTTCGCGCCAATTGTTCGTACAGCTCCGCATAGGCCTGACGGGTAGCGTCGGCGACGCCCTGATAAGCGCTGCGCCCGATGTTGACGAAGTAATCCACGGTTACCCGGCGCCGTTCGGCCAAGCCGGGAAACAGACCGGCCACCAGCAGGCAGCGGTCGCCCACATCGCGCAGCGCGTCTGCACGCGCACGGCCTACCAGTTCCAGCGCCTGCAACCAATCCATGCCTTGGGTATGCGTCAGCAATTGGCTGTCAGCCTGATAGCGCAGCAAGACGAACACCAGATAGCTCTCGCTCGACTCGTCGAGCCGTCTACCGGTGCGTTCGCATGCCTCCTGCACTAGTGCCTGCCAGACTTCCACCGGCGTGCCATCTCGGAATGCTGCAAACATATCTGTTCCCCCTGCTGGTGCGACGCCTTCAGCGTACTGCGCGCAAAGCGTTACTGCTTGGCAGCCGGATTGGGAGACTGCTAAAGCGCCATCCTGGTTGCCAATGCCGTTAGTTTGATTAGCGGCTGCCATCGCTATTTCTGTAGGTTGGGATGAGGCCTAGCCGAACCCCAACGTCTATGCCACCACCACCCGGAAACGTCGGGGTTCGCGTTCCCCTCACCCTGACCTACAAAAAAATGTGATCTGCGCGGCAGTCATTGCGGGCCGCATTGCTTATCTCTACAGGCCAGATTCTGCGGCTGCACCAAGAGCAAAAAATATGTACCGGCAACAGAAGCACTTGCAGCGCGGCGCAAGCTTTTGCGTTCGGTTTCGTATCACGTTTCGTACACATATGGCTCTGCATGCTCGAATCGCTAACCCAAGCATCCGGACTCTGGGGAGAGCCGGAAGCTCTAGGTAACGTGGGAGACGCAATGCGAATGCGCCTTTAGGACCAGCGGGGAATATTTTTGTTGAGCGTGTTTTGCTTGCTGCGTTGATGGCAACGCGGTGATGGAGGTTGTTGTGTCCAAGAAAAAGATGAGCGCGAAAAACACGCGCCGTAGCAGGTAGGGGCACTGTCGTCATGCGCGTCTTAAAAGTGTGGGAATGATTTGGCGAAGCGATTGCGCTTTACGTCGAAGCGTTTTTGCCGTGGGGCCTCTTTGATACGAGGCTTGTTGTTGTGCTGAAGGGATGCAGTTGCTGTGGGTAGTACCGCGACTTTCGGATGGTCCGAAGTCGAACTGAATTGCCACTTTTGTTTCTGGGGAGAACCAAAACATGCAAGCAAAGTTCAAGTACGCGCTTTTGGCTGGTCTTATCAGTGCCGCCTGTGTTCCTGCAGCGTTTGCGGCACCGTCCGTGGACGTTCTGGGACAAACCGATCAACAGGTGGGGCCGATCGAAGCTGTTGCACGCCAGGCCTGGCGTGAGGACATCTCGCAGATCGCCACGCCATCGGCCGGTTGCTTCCAGGCGAATTATCCGAGCATCGTGTGGGAACAGGTTGCGTGCAAACAGTTGACGCAGCATGTCGTGCATCCCGTGCTGCCGCTGCGCGTAAAACAGCAGCAGGCGGAAACCGCCGGCAACGGCAATGACTACGTGCTGCAATCGCCGGGCTCCACGCACATCAGCAGCACCACCGGCAGCTTTCCGTCGGTGACGGGCGTGACATCCGAACAGGGCGTGGGTGTGGCGGCTTATGGCGGCGGCGGCATTCTCGGGCCGAATGAATACTCGCTGCAAATCAACACGCAATTCACCTCGACCTCGTCTGCCTGCAATGGCCATTCCGGTTGCACCGTGTGGCAGCAGGCTGTGTATGCGCCTGATTACGAAACGACCGGTTCGGCCGCCGTGTTCTTCCAGTACTGGTTGATTGGCTATGGCGGCACCCGCTGCCCGAGCGGCTGGGGCAGCGATGGTTCCGGCGACTGCTACAAGAACAGCAATTTCGTCACCGCACCGGACGTACCGGCCACGCAGCTGGGCAACGTGAAGCTGGCTTTCACCGCCGCCTCGGGTGGCAGCGACAAGGTGACCTTCACCAACGGCACAACCGCCTACAGCATCAGCGCCAGCGACAGCACGCTGAAAATCGCCACCGTCTGGAAGCAGTCGGAGTTCAACGTGGTGGGCAATGCCGGTGGATCGGAAGCCGATTTCAACAGCGGCTCGTCGATCACGGTGAAGCTCGCCGCCAACTATGGCTCCACCACTGCACCGTCCTGTATTGCCAACGCAGGCAGCACCGGCGAGAGCAACAACCTGAACCTGGGCAGCTGCAGTGCGGTGGGCGGTTCGTCGCCGTACGTCCAGTTCACCGAGTCGAACTGAGCGATATAAAGAGTGCGTTCGAAGCAACGGCCGAGGGGGAAACCCCTCGGCTTTTTATTGCATCGAGCGCGGCACAGGCGCTCGCGCCTGCGGTGGATTGCCGCCTGAACGCGTGGATGATGGTGTGCCGCCTAAAGATTCGCCCACGCGTGCCGATCCCATACCGAGTTTCACGCAGGGAGCTTTTGCCGATCCGCCATGGCGGGGCTCCAGTCATGTACTGTCTGCATGGCGGGCGTCGCATGCAGGGGCTGTTCCAGGACGACAACGACGGCACGAGTCATGCATGGGAATGACCTGGCGGTTTGGATGGTTCAGGGCATAAGGAAGCCGCAGGGCCCATGGCTGCAAGACCGACGAATATGAGGTTTCCCACCCGCGTGGGGCGAGTGAATGTCCTGGAAAGAAGTTCCTGATCTGCTAGCGGTTGGATTGCTGATTTATGCGTTCGTGACGGTGTCGCGTCCTGCCGGCAATGCGATGACGCGGCTTTGGCTGGCGGGCTGGATCTGCGTCGAACTGCATTTTGCGGCGTATTCGTTTCTCGATCTGCCGGGATGGGGCGGTGTGCTTGCCGATATCGTCGGTACCGCGGCATTGGTATGGTGCGCGGCGTTGTTCTGCTGGTCCATGGACCCGCGGCCTCATCAATGGGAAAGCCGCTTGTTGTTCTGGACCATGTCGGTCGTCTACACGTTTTATCTGTCGCTGACCTCGCTGCCGTCTGTGCCCCACCAAGTCATGGTGGCCGCAGCGAGTCTGTTTGCGCTGGTGCCGCTCGCCATCGTCGCCATCACTCCGCACGCAAAACGGCCTGCGACGCGCTGGATAACCGTGGGTACGCATACTGCGCTGGCTATCACCTTGCTGCGTTGGCAGTTCTCTGTGCATGGGGCGGACCTGATGGGTGTGTTGCCGCTGTTTGCGGCGTATTTCATTTGCTGTCTGCAGTTTGTGTTTTCCAAACAGCGCAGGACCGGAGGATTTGTGGTGACGGCGCTCGGCTTGCTGGCCTGGTCGCTGGTGTTTCCCGTTGGCTTGCTGTTCGATCTGTACTGGCCGAAGGTCAACGTGGGCGCCGAGGTATGGAACCTGCCCAAGTATCTGGTGGCGGTCGGCATGATCCTGTTGCTGTTGGAAGGGCAGGTAAAACGGAACCAGCATCTTGCGCAGCACGATCATCTGACGGGTTTGCCGAACCGCCGCCTGTTCCAGGATCGCATCAGTGGCGCGATCGAACGCGCGCGTCAACGCCAGGCATGCATGGCGATGCTGGCCATCGATCTGGACGGCTTCAAGCAAGTGAACGACAGCCTGGGCCACCACGTGGGCGACGCGGTGCTGCAGGAGGTCGCGCATCTGTTCAGCGGTCGGCTGCGGCGGATCGACACGCTGGCGCGTACGGGTGGCGACGAATTCTCGGTGGTATTGGAAGGGCCGATTACCCGCGACGAAGCTGCCGAAGTTGCCAGTGCGCTGCAGCGGCTGCTGGATACGCCGCTATTGATCGACGGGCATACCCTGCAGATCGGCGCCAGCATCGGCGTGGCGATGTTTCCGGATGACGCGCAGACGTCGCATGGACTATGCATCCGCGCGGATGAGCGGATGTACGTGGTCAAGCGTAATGGCGGCTGCGCGGTGCAGGCGAGCTAAGGGCCGCTCGCTATGCCTCGCATGCAGCGCTGAAGTTCACGCCAGCTGTTCGTCCAGGCTGCGCGTCTGCGGAATGACCTCATCGCCCGTGTGCTTGGTCGATGCCGGTTCAATCAGCATGATCCAGCACTCCTCGTCCGCAACAGGGTTGTGACGGACGCCACGCGGCACGGTAAAAAAATCGCCCTCGCCGAGATGGACGGTTTGCTGTTCCAGCTCAATGCGCATCCGTCCCTTCACGACGTAAAACAACTCGTCCGCGTCGTCATGTGCGTGCCATATCAGATGGCCTTTCAGTTTGGCTGCCTTCAGCAGCTGATCGTTGACGCGGCCCACGACTTTAGGTGACCAGTAATCTGTCACGCGGTCGAACGCTTGCAGAAGATTCTGGGATGACAACATGGCGCATGCCCGTGTTGGGAGACAGGATGGTTATGATGCCATGTAGGCAGGGATGAAATCCCAGCATCGCCATGCTGGGACAAGCTGGGATTTCATCCCAGCCTGTTCGCTAGCAAACGTCATAGGTCACGTAGGTTGCCATGAAACACGTCTCCGCCTCATGGCCGTCTTTCCCGCGAAAGCGGGAATCCATCTTCGCTTTTGCATCAGAGCAAAATGGATTCCCGCTTTCGCGGGAATGACGGCCCTTGGGCGAGTTTCATCATGGCGGATGCCATGGCACTGCATGACTGTTGGGGCGAGGCGTAGCCGAACCCCAACATGCATATCCCCGCGCATGGCGACGTCGGGGTTCGCGTGCGTTCACCCCACCTACGTGGCTACGGGACGGTGAGGTAATACGTGAAGGTATTGCTCATTCCCATGCTGCTGGTGGCTGTGCGCACGATGGTGTGCTGGCCCGGTGGCAACGGCTTGAACATCAGAAAATAGCCATTGCTTACCACGGGTTGGTAGGAGCCGGTGATGCACGGATCAAAGGCTGCCTGCAGGCTCACGTCACCCTTGATCGCGTTCAGGCTGTCGGAAATGTAGTGATACTTCAGTACGTCGTGAATCGGCTTGCCGTCCAGCGTGACGCTGAGGCTGGTCATCATCATGTAGGTGCTGCTGTCCTGATAAAGGAAGTCGTAGAGGGATTGCCCGGATGATGGACCGAAGTTGGGGTTGGGGCACGGCCAGGTGTCGGCCACCCAGGCGACTTGCAACAGAATGGCCTTGCCGCGCGGTATGGTGCACGAGCGGGTGTAGCTGCCGGGATTCATCGCAAAGATGGGCGCCACGTACCAGACCGGTCCTTGCTGGCCCACTGCGCAAAACTGGCCGGTAGGATCGAAGTACGGATTCTGGCTGTAGGGCTGCGCATAGATCCATTGCATCGACAGGTTGGCCCAACCATTGATGGAGCGATCGAACGGATGCGACCACGTGGGATAGACGGGAGCATCATCGTGATCGGGCGGCCACGCTTGTGCGGAGACGGCACCGGCTAGCGCGCAACCGAGTGCAAGCCATATGCAAACTTTCTTGTGCATAGGTCCTCCATCTGACGTGAAGTGCTATACAGCGGTGGGGGAGGCCGGAGCCTCTTGGGGTTTTCAGTCTCCTGCAGGGTGGTGCGCTGCGCTTCCAGAAACGTGCCCATGCGCACGCGGGGGGCGCTTGCCACGAATGCAGCTGAATCGCTTCCAGCAACGTGCTTCACGTCAGGCGATGCTCGGTTCGGCATGGAAAGCGTATGATTTGCCCCGCACGAGGGAGCAATGCGCGGGCACTGGATTTCAGCTTTCGTCGGCATGCCTGGTTCAGGTTCTGTGGCGGCTGAAAAATCCTCACGTTCTACGGATTGCACCGTGGAGGGTTTGCCCTAAGGGACGCCTATGTCGATCATGCAGACAGTGCTGTGCTCGCCGCACTTCAAAGTGATCAGCCACGTTTGCCAGCGTCCACGCGTGGACTGCGGCAATCCGGTTGGCGACGAGCCGGCGCGCTTCATCTTTACCAGGCATGGATCGTTCGTGGTGCACGTCGGCAGCCGACGCTGGTTCGCCCGGCCGGGGCAGGCGGTGTTTGTTGGGAAAGGTGTGGAGTACTTCATTTCGCATCCGGATACGGAAAGCTGCGACTGTTGCACCGACGTGCTGCTCAGTGACGAGGTGCTGGACATGCTGGGCATGTGCGCCAACCCAAGCCAGCCATGCCGGGCCTTTGGCCATGATTTACGTTTCCAGAAAGCGCACGTGGCGGTGCTGCGTGGTTTGCGGCGCGGTGGCGACGTCGGTGATGCGGAAGCGGTGTTGCTGGATACGCTGGCCTCGCTGATGCAACGGCACGAAGGCGATGCATTCGTGCAAGACATCAAGGTGATGCACCAGGTCGCGCGCGTAGAAGAAGCGATCATTGGCCATGCCCAGGAAAATCTCAGCGTGCAGGCGCTGGCCCGGTTGGCGGGCTGTTCGCCGTTTCATCTGTGCCGGATCTTTCGCGCCTGCACCGGGCTGTCGTTGCGTCAGTTCCGTCTGCAGCAACGCTTGGGATCAGCGTTGGGGCGTTTGGGGGAGGGCCAGAAGGATCTGGCCGCGCTTGCCTGCGACATGGGCTTCAACAGTCACAGCCATATGACCGATGCGTTTCGGTTGTTGCTCGGCATGTCGCCAAGCGAGGTGCGTGATGAGCTGCAGCGCAGTGATCTGCGTGCCCTGAAACATCGATTGCGAGTGATGTGACGATTTCGTGATCGGAAAAACCGTTTGCGGCAATATATACCCATAAACGGAATTCACGGCTTTTTTGTGCGGTAGTTCCTATTTATCGTATTTATCCAGCCATAGCATCCATGGCGAAAACCGCTTGTACGGCGTGCATCTGCCCCGGCACGCATGCGGCATGGATGTTTCGATGTTGTTTGCGCAAACCGGCTAAAGCGAGGTTTGCCACGCGCCACCCATCTCATTCTCGAGCTCGACGCGATGCTCGAGCGGTCAGCTGTTGCTGTTATCAATGGAAAGTCGCAGGGGGTTCTCATGGTTGTTGTTGAACCACGCATCGGCTACGAGCGTCTGCTCGATGCCATGGCGGAATGGGGCATCAAGATCTGCTCCGGCGTCACGGGCGGTGGTCTGGTCCATTTGTTGAAACATATGGAGCCTTATGTGCCTTATCGCGCGCGCGGAGGCCAGATCGAGTTCTTTACGGTAGGCGAATATGCGGCCGGGTTTGTGCCGCTTGGCCACTACCTTGCCACCGGTGAGATTGCCGCGGCGGCGGCAACCACCGGTGCGGCAAGCAAGCTTTTGCTGTGCGGCCTCAGTGACGCCAAGCTGCACAATATTCCGGCCGTCTATCTGGTGGCGGCCACGCCGTCGGACATGGCGTATCAGGCGCCGTTGCAAGACACCACCGAGTCGGGCAGCAACATGGTTGGCCAGCTGATGGCCGAGTTGCCGCATGGCACGTTTGTATTGGATGACATCGATGCGCTTGATGAGCAGCTGGCAGCTGCGTGGGATCAGTTGAGTCAATCAAAACCGGTGGTGCTGGTTTTGCCGCCGGATGCGTTGTCGGAGATGGCATCGCTTGCTTCGGAAAGAAGTCTGATGCCTGCACCAAAAGCTGCGGTAGAGCGTGAAAATGTGACGGCCTTTTTGCAGCATCATTTGTCGCAGCGACGAAAGGGCCGCATCGTTGTGATGGCTGGTGACGAAGCGCCGCGCTATCACGACATGCCGTATCTCACCTCGCAGCTTTGCGAGGTGCTCAAGGCGCCGATCGTCTGGAGCATCAATGGCGCCAATGCCGTTTCTCGCGACAATCCTTATGCCTATGGCTACCTGGGTTTTGGTGGCAACGATCGCGCCAGGGAGCTGTGGGACAGCTTGAACGAGCACGACATGCTCATCACCGTCGGCTTCTGCAGCGACGAGTACACCACCAATTTTGCCAAACCCAAAGCTGGCCTGGTCTGGAACATCACCGCCAACGCGCATTTTTATGGGAGTTTGCACGGAAGTTTCCGCCATCAGGCGGCGGGGGAATTCCACCAAACGGCTGGCGACGTCGAAGCAATGCTGCGCGATACGATTCTGTGGTGTCAGGCGCATCCGCAGATCAGCAATGAGGAACCGCCTCGCTACTCCCATCTCAACCTCGGCATGCATGGCAGTGCGCATGGCAACGCCGTGGATATCGTGGCGTTCTACGAAAAACTGGATAGCCTGTGGCAGCCGGATAGCCTTGGTTTCGACGACGTTTGTTTAGCCTATAAGGACCGCCAATACGTCACACAGCGTCCCCATCCGCACGCAAAGATCTATTCCCTGTATCGCGGTTCTGCGATGGGCGGCGCGTATGGATTGGGACTGGGGGCAAAAATCGCCTCGCCCGGCAAGCATGTGTTCGTCTTTTCGGGCGATGGTTGCTTTCGCCTTTACGGTGGTTGCCTGATCGAAGCGCGGCAGCTCGGCATCACCTTGTTCGTGCTGGACAATGCCAGCTACGGAATCGTGGAGCAGGGGCTCGCGAAGGTTTTGCCCGATACGCCCGCGCGCCGCTATCACGGTGAACTGGAGCGGATCGATTTCGGCGCGATGGCGCGTGCATGTGGCTGGTCGAGTGTCCGCGTGTCGCCCGATCTGAGCAACCTCGCCGATATCATGCGCGAAGCCTATCAGCGGCATCGTCCTTCGATGTTGGTGGAGGTGCCGGTCGACAGTCACCAGGTGGTGGGGCCTAATCCACGTTTGAAAAATCTATAGTTCAACTGCGGTGCGTATATCGCACCGCAGCTGTTTCTTATCATCATCGATTGCACGGATCTTTATGACGCTACCTGCCGCCGCTTCGACGCTCTATCGCCTGCTTGTCGACAGTTATGCGCGATGGCTCCATCAACCGCTGGTCGATCCCGCCTTGACTGACGAGCAAGGTGCTCGCTGGTTGTATCAGGACGCGCCGTTCGGATTGCTGGCGCATGACACGCGCGCCGATCCGGTGTTTATCTACGGCAATCTTGCGGCACAGCGTTGCTTTGAATATTCCTGGGACGAACTGCTGCAGCTTCCGTCGCGGCTGTCTGCACGCCCGCAACAAGTGGAAGACAGAAGGCAGTTTCTGGAACAGGTCAGCAAGCAGGGTTTTTCGACCGGCTATCGCGGATTGCGCGTGAGCAAATCCGAGCGCAGTTTCTGGATCAACGATGGCACGGTGTGGCAGTTGGTCGACGAGGCCGGTGTGCTGCGTGGGCAGGCCGCCTTGTTTAATCTGTAGGCGCGGATACATGCAGGGCGAGATGAAATCCCAGCATCGCCAAGCATGGTCATGCTGGGATTTCATCCCAGCCTACGATTGCGTTAACCCAGCTTACTTGCGTGAGGCCGCCTGGCACTCCCGAACCATCGCCAGCAGGGCATCGCCTGAAACCAGTTCAATCGGCTTGCCATGTACGAAGCGTTGCGCATCGTCGGTGTAATGGCCAATGGCAACGATCTTCACCGCATCGGCGCCGTGATGCATAAGCAGGCCGTACATTTCCCGCACCACGCGCACGTCGACCAATTTGGTGCGCCATTGCTTGCACTGTACAAGGATGGTCGCGTTGTCTTTATGCAGGATCAGGTCGATGCCGCCATCTGCACCGCCAAGCCCGATTTCGCGCACCTTGTAACCTTGCCGGCGAAAGGCTTCGCCGACCAGCATTTCGAATTCGCGCCAATCCATCGCACTCAAGCTGCGCAGGCCGGTTTGCGAAGCAAGCAGGCGATGCCGGCGCCGGCTATCGATAAAGGAAATCAGCGCAGCGAGCCAGCAGGCAATCAACAGCAACCAGGCGGCAGGCGCATAGGCGCCATCGGCGAGCGACGTACCGAGGGATTGGCCGACCGGGCCACCAAACGTGGTCATGCACCAGCCTAGCCCATAACGCATGGCCACGTAGCCTGCTGCGCCGAGGACGATGCCGGCCTGCCATGGCAGTTTGGAAACCATCTCGATGCCACCGTCTTTATGCCTGCCCACCGCCCCCTCCTGAGCGCTTTTTTTCTTGAATGCCTGGATGACTCGCGAGTGCGGTCGTAGAACCCGTTTAAAGTCGTCAAGCAGGAAATGCGCCAAGGAATCGGCGCAGCCGTGTTGCTTAAAGACTGCTCAATCGCGTGCGGAAGACCTGGTGGTAGTGCGTGGAAGTGGTTGTTTTGCCTAAAGCAGCGATTGCCCGTAATTCGGGAGGAGGTTCGGGCGCCTTGGGATAGGTGCGGGTTCCTCGGTGACTTCCTGCGTCACCTGACGCAATCGGTCGGCGCGATGGTCTTCTGGACGGCATGCCGAGCGCATGGCATGGATCAGAGTGAGCGCCGATAGCGGATTTCATCCACCGTGACGCCCCAGATGTTTTCCGTGCGCGCCTGCCCATCGGGCGCCCAGCCATCTGCGCGGTAAAGACGCTCGGCGCGCTGATTGCCGGCCAGCAGCCAAAGCGTGGCGTGCCGATATCCCTGTTCGACCAGGCACTGCCGGGCCGCAGACAGTAGCGCCGTGCCGAAGCCTTGGCCCCACGCATCGGGATCCACGTAAAGCGCGCATAGCTCACCGCTATCAGGGGCACCCGCGTCGCGCGCGGGCGAGGTGGTGGCGAAGCCGCGGATGATGCCGCCTTCCTCCACCACCAAGGTCTTGGGGCGTTGCATGTCTTGATTGATGAAATTGTAGCGTTGGGCGCGCTCGCGCGGATCAAGCTGCGCAAGGTAGTCGCCAGGCAGCAAATGGCGATAGCCCACCTGCCATGCGCGCACATGCACGTTGGCTACGCGCAAGGCATCGTCGGGTCGGGCGGGGCGGATCAGCATGCGCGTGAGTCTCGCATGCTTCCGGGGTACAGCGATCAGGCGGCGAGTCGTTTCAATGCAATGTTCAGCGCAATGCTGTAACTGATGCGCGCATCACCGTTGACCACCACTGTGGCCAGCGGCCCGTGATGCGAAGGGTTGCCTACGTCCAGCGAAGCGTCGCCATCCTGTACTTCAACGTAGGGCATGTTCAGGGCGTCGAGAGCATTCCCAAGGCCGGCCTCCGGATGCAGCTGCGATTGCTGCGCGAGCGTACCTGGTGCAATCACCATGAATTCGGTGTTGTGCGGACGAGCCGTACGCACGCGGGCCACAAGCTCGCGCAAACCCGTGCAGGTGCAGACTTCGACCGTACGCCCTGCCGCCCATGCCAGTTGTTTTAGCTGCCTCAGCAGTTCCTGGCTGAGGGAGGAGGCAGGGGTATGGGGGCCTTGCACGATCATGATGGTCACGGTAGCGCGCCTGTTGCTTGGTTGGCGGATGGCGCATGGTCGTGCCAGACCGGGTAAAGGTGCTATATGCGAGGGCGGCCGGTGACGTAAATTCTCCGCAAAATGCAGGCGGCGGTATGGCGGGTCACTCGTCAACGTCACCGGGTTGGTGCAAGATGCCGCCACCATTGGCACAAGTATCTACACAACTTTTCGGTGCGGCCGGGGGTGTTTGATCGTCGCCTCCGGCGAAGGCACTCAATGACTCGATAATTGTGCGTTTCAGGGGAAATCGTCCATGCTTAATCTTCCACCCAAAGACCCGCGTTCGCTGTTTGGCCGCTTTCAATTCGGCGGCGGGTTGCTGATCGCCGTTATCCTCATCATCTTGCTGCTCAACAGTATTTTCGTGGTGTCGCCCAGCGAAGAAGCGGGAACGCGCTGGCTGGGCGGTACGCCGATGACGTCCGCGCCGCTCAAGACCGGTGTGCATTTCAAGGTGCCGTTCTTTGAAACGGTGGACCGCCTGCAAACGAGCCGCTCGGTCTATACCTTGAACGGATTGGACGTCTATACCAACGACAACCAGAAAGTCACCATCGACGTCAGCCTGATTTACCAGATACCCACTTCCGCGGTGATGAATCTGCTTTATCACGTCGGCCGTGCCGGTTCGGTGGACGTCGAAACCACCATCCTGCCGGTGGTGCGCGATCGCGCGCTGGCTGCGTTCGCACGCTACAACACGCTGACCATTTCCGACCAGCGTGCGCAGATCACCACACAGATGCGCAAGGACATCAGCGAAGCCTTGCAGCGTTTGTTCGACGTCGATGTCATCGACGTGCAGCTCGTTGGCATCCATTATTCGCCGGTGTTCGATCAATCCATCGAGGAAGCCGTGCGCGCCAAGAACCTGGCGGTGCAGGCGGAAAACACGGTGGCGCAGAAGCGCTACGAAGGCGAGCAGAAAACCGTCACCGCGCAGGCTGAAGCGACCGCTGCGGTGGAACGCGCCACCGGCGAAGCACAGGCCACCGTGCTGCAGGCGCAGGCGCAGGCCAAGGCGATCGAGACGGTGGGGCAAGCGCTTAAGAATGATCCCGAATACACGCGCTTCTATGGCCTGCAGCATTGGAATGGCATCCTGCCGCAGGTGGTGGGATCGGGTTCCATTCCGATGATTGATTTGAACAAGGGGCAGGATGCCGGCAAATAGATGCCGGCGCGCATGTGGCTGCGCAAAACGGAGGTTGGGGTGAGGCGCAGGCGAACCCCAACGTGGCGTGCCGGCGCCGGGTGTGTTGGGGTTCGCGTTCCGCTCACTCCAACAGTCATGCAGTGCCGTGGCACCCGCCATGATGAAACTCGCCCAAGGGCCGTCATTCCCGCGAAAGCGGGAATCCATTTGCTCTGATGCATCCCGAAAAATGGGTTCCCGCTTTCGCGGGAATGACGGCCATGAGGCGAGGATGTGTTCCGTGGCAACCTACGTCAGAACCGATATTCCGCCTTGATCGACGCAATGCCGGTCGAACGTTTCAGATCCGCCGCTACCGCGCCCGTCACCGGATCGACAATCCTGCCGGCGTTGGCGTGGAAGTAGTCGTACTGCACGCCGATGCCGAAATGATCATTGACGTCCCAGCCGGTACCCACGCCGCCATACCAGCCATCATGGCCTGCGCGCGCGGTGGTGAGCGTGCCTAGCGTGCTGCCGACGGCGTATGGGTAGACGTGGTTGTAATTGTTGGGGCGGAAGTAGCCGCCGTGCGCGCTCAGGTACCAGCCACGCACCAAGTTGATGCGGCCGTTGACGCCGGCGATCCAGCCGCGCAATGCGTTCACGCGGGACGATTGGTTGACCGGGTTCGAGTTGAACAGGTTGCTGACGCGGTAATTACCCAGGTCCGCGTAACCCACTTCGACACCGAGGCCCAGGTCGGGGCCGGCCTTCCAGCGATAACCGCCTTCCAGGCCGTAGCCTGTGCGGCGGCCGCGCGTGCCGTGTGCAAAATTGAAACCGGACAGATTGCCGAAATGCCCGGCATTCGAGCCGTTAGTGCGGCCGACGTTGGCATCGATAAACCAGTTGCCGGAGCCGACGTCTTGGTTGGGCTGATAGTTGCCTTGGTCTGCGGTGTTGGTGCCGCTGTCTGTTGTCGTGTTGTCCTGGGCGAAAGCCGGGAAGGCAAACAGGGTGGTTGCGGCTATCGCCGCGGCTAGTAGCGTCTTGTGCATAGCGCGTTCCTCTTATCGTTCTGAACCTGCGTGGCGAGTGCTTGTGCGCCAGCGTGGTGACTGCTGGGGAAGGCAGTCGTGAACATTGGAGAGCAGCGCGCTTGAAGATCGCGTGTGCGCCTTGTTGATGATTTAAGTACGTATTAATGCAGAGTGTGTGCAATAACGCTGCACGCCAGCGCGCCATGCGCTTGCGCGTTTGTATGGGGAGCGATGCGTTATTCCACAGATTTTGCGTAGGGCGATGCTTCGGCGTGTCTGCTTTGACCGTCGGCTGTGGCGGCGCGCGGTGCATAGTCATCCATGCTGACTACCACGCGATTGCGGCCGTCGTTCTTGGCGCGGTAGAGCGCACTGTCCGCGGCGATCAACAAGCGGCGCAGTTCGTAGCCGTAGTGCGCCGTGGCGGCGATGCCAAAACTCGCCGTGAGCGGAACCTCGTCGTCACTATCCACTTGCTGGATCGCCGTGCGGATGCGCTCCGCACGCTCCAGCGCCTGGATGACCGTGCACTCCGGCAACAGAATGCCGAATTCCTCGCCGCCGAGGCGGCCGAACACGTCGCAGGAATTCAGATGGCACTGGCAAACGGCCACTGCGCGCTTCAGCACGGCATCGCCAACGACATGGCCGTGCGTGTCGTTGATCTCCTTGAAATGATCGAGATCGATCAGAATCAGGCAGGCGCCGCGCAGCGATTTACCCACATAGCGCAGCGCTTGTTCCGCTTCTTCCACGAAGTGCTGGCGGTTGAAGATGCCCGTGAGGCCGTCCCGACGCGCCAGTCGCATAAAGCGCAGTTGCGAGCGCTTGAGGCGGTAAAGCCAGAAGGCGATCGAGGCCAGAATGGTCAGCAGCAGGGTGATGTAGAGGCGGCTGGTGACGACGGCTTTGTGGTCGAGGGCTTGTTGCAGTTGCAGGATCTGGTTTTGTTTGTTGAGGGTGTCGAGTTCAACTTTTTTGGCTTCGACTTGTTGTTTGACGATCTGGTAGGCGAGGGCTTTTTCGCGGGTGTCGTCTAGGTGTTCGTTATCGGCGGCGACGTATTTTTCATGATACGCAAGCGCATCACGCAAATTGCCTTGTTGACGCTCAGCCTCGTAAAGCAATTGATAGGACTTTACCTGTGGTTCGGTAAGGTCGGCTCTAGTGGCAATATCAATAGTAGCGGTGGCGTATTTTTGCGCAAAAGCGACATTGCCTTTTTGCCAATACGCTTGCGCCAAAAGCATGTTGTATTCGGCAGCTAGTGCCGGATAGTTGAGCCCCTTTACCTCTTCATAGTGGTCCTGAAGTTGGGTGATCGCCTCATCCGTTCTACCATCCTGCATGGCCATGACGATCATGTCGCGTCGCGCCGTATCAGCTATCACCACTTCGCCAATGGCGAGGCAGCGATCAATCGCATCCTGAAATTCCTTTTTCGGTAACTTGTTTCGTCCTCCACGAAGTTCAGCGTGCAATTGAAGCGTGCGCCCAATGCAGCCGTTCCGGCCAGTCGGAAAGTCTGTGATGATCTGGCTGGCATAGCTTTCTGCGAGGTCATATTGGCCGGCATCGCTCAAAAGTTGCGATGCTTCCCCCAGCAGATGAAAGCGAGCGTCTTTGTCTGTAACTTGTGCCAAGCCGTCCAGGGCTTTGTCCAGATACTCAAAGGCCTCTTGATAGTGATGCCCGACACCGAGGACGTTTATCAACGTACCCGTTGCTTCTGTTCTGAGAATGGCATCTGGAGCTTGATTTGCCACATTCTCCAAAATCAGCCTGGATTGTTCTTCCAGGCCGGTATAGCAGTCTTGCCAACCTTGAAGGTAGCGCAGGCGCCACTTCTCTAAGTTAGAAAGTTCATTGGTGCGCCCTGCCAATATCTGAAGCAATTTGGCGAAAGTCTGATTATCGGATGTCTTTAAGCTTTCGGCGCGCGCCAGCAATTGCGAAGCATTTTCCGCGGGAGAAGTGGCCGTCGCCACCCCTCCGAGCACGGCAAGAAGCAGGAGTATTCCTGCCTGGTATTTCCGGCGCTGGCTGCCGGTGACGCGCATTTACGATTGAGCAGCCAGGGATGCGTGATGCACATCTTCCTGATCGGGTTCTTCTTCTTCCTCTTCCTCTTCTTCTTCGCCCGGAATAACTAGGCCGACTAGCGGCTTCTGCTGCAGAAGCGTCCGCAGCTGTGCCACGTCTTTATCAAGAATGGCGGAGCGTACCGAGTCTTCGACGTTTGCTTCCGCCAAAGCTGACTTCAAATTTTCTTCAGTGATGTTGCCCCACTGAGCTTCACTACCCATGCTTTCCAAAAAACGAATGACATTCGACATCTAAATTACCCCTGTATTACTGACTGTGGAGCCCCCTTATCGGCCGTCGTGATCTCTCCCAGGCACGAGCGGCGGTCCATCATATCGCGCACAGGGAGCATGCGTCGCGATATCGAAAACAAGCTGACGCGTCAGGCGTATTTGCCCTTATTTATCCATCGGAATGACCGCTTTCAGGCCAGGGCTGCCAGGCGGGTGCGGATCTCGTCGTCGGCTTCCAGGGGGCGGGCGGGTGGAATAGCCAGGGTATCGGGCATGCCTACTTCCGCCGAAGGCAGCATTCCCAGCGACAGGCGCTGGATGCGCGGAGATTCGAAGGGCAGGGTGGCGGCGCGGTAAATCACCACCTCGTGATCCAATGGGTAATGCCTGGCTAGCACATCGACCAGAACTTGCCGATGGGCTTCGCCGGTGGAAAAACGCTTGAGCGTCTGGTCGCCGGCAATACCAATCTGCCACAGGATCAGCCACGCACTTGGATCGATACAACGCCGGTAAAGCATGAACTGGCTGGCTTCGTAGTGTTGGCAGCCGCGTGCGCCGGGGTCGATCCCTAAGTCGGCGTACAGGCAATCTTCGGAGGAGATGCCGGGCTCCATATGGGCGGGGAAGCCCTCACTGCGCGCCATCTCGATGGCTTTGTGCGGCACCCAGGCGAAGACGCCAGGGTGGCCGTAAAACACACCGCAGACGCGCTTGCCGGCGCGCACCTCGGCCAGCATGGCTTCCACCATCTGCCGGTAGGTTTTCATCCGCGATTTGCCTTCCTGGTAATACGGCTGCAGGCTGCGCACGTCCTGGTTCATGCCCTTCAGCCACAGCTCGATGATGCCGTCGGACACCAGCACGAACGCTACGTCCGCCTGTTCGATATAACTGCGCGTGCGTGGGCTGAGGTGGGAGCCCAGTGTCATGCCTATGCCTACGCAAGCAAGGCTGCCCTTGGCAGGAGTGTCGTTCAAGGTAGTGTTTTCCCCTACTGCTTTAATCTGCAGTATTACGTGCTGGGGCGTCACCGTCGAGCGCTGCGACAGTCATGGGATGGAACAGGTTTGAGCGAGCGTGAAACACAGGATGGTTGGGAGTTGCCTGATCCTGTCCGTCGCGGACGAACGTTCGTTTACGTGCTGCCGTCGCTGGGGGAGGACCTGACCAAGGTCGGCTTCACGCAAGACCCGATTCAGCGATTCCGCAGCTTTCATCCGCGTTTTTTTGCGTTGTTCGATCTGGAGCAAGGGCTGCTGGTGGAGACCGGCCAATTGCGCGAGGCCCGGCGGCTTGAGCGCCTGTTGATCGAGCGTTGGCCGGAGCATCGCGCCTCGGCACCGTTGCTGGTGGCGGAGGCGGCCGGTGGGCATACCGAATGGTTTCGCGGCATCGGGAATGAGGTGGATGCGTTCGTGCGGCGCACGGCGGATCGGTATGGCTATGTGCTGCATGCTCCGTTACGCGACTGGTTGCATGCGCGCTTTGCGGAGCGAGCGGATCAGCTGTACGAGTGGTCGCAGCGTTTGCTGGCGATGATCGAATGGCAAGACGCGACCTTGCCGGCGGAAGCGCGCGATCCGCGTTACGCGCGGGCGCTGCTCGACAACCTCGATGCGTGTCGCGCGGTAGGCATGGCGCTGGATCAACTGCTTCCTGCCAGCGTGCAGGCCTGGTATGCAGCGGCGTCGTAGGCTGGGTTACCCCCGGATCAAATCCGGGGTAACCCAACCTGCGCCGATTCATCACGGCGGGTGTCGTGGTGCTCCATAACGGCTGGGGATGAGCAAGTGCGAACCCTAACACCGCTACTCACCACCGGCCTGGCAACGTGCATGCGCGCACCTGCTGACAACACGTTGTCAGCAGCAGGCAAGCAGGCTATGCGCTCCTTACCGCGTGGACCTCAAGGATATGACCACCCCGAGCATCACTCTGTACGCCAGCCGCCCCGGTTTCGGCATGCCGGAAACCAGTCCGTTCGTGATCAAGACCGAAGTGCAGTTGAAGATGGCAGGCCTTGCCTATCTGAGGGAATCCGCCATGCCACCGCAGGCACCCAAGGGCAAGGTGCCTTACATGGTGGACGCTGGCGAAGTGGTGTGCGATTCCACCTTCATTCGCGCACATATCGAGCGTAAGTACGGCGTGGACCTGGATGAAGGCCTGGATGCGCGCCAGCGTGCCGAGTCGTGGGCGATCGAGCGGATGCTGGAGGATCACCTCTATTTCGCCATGGTGTGGTTCCGCTGGATCGTGCCGGAGAACTTCGCCAAGGGGCCGGCAAACTTCGCCAATGGCGTGCCGGAGGAGCAGCGCGAACAGTTCCGCCGCGAGATGCAGACCCGCAAGGACGCCGATCTGCGCAGCCACGGCATCGGCCGGCATTCGGCGGCGGAAATTGCGGCCCTGGGCGTGCGTTCCATCGATGCGGTCGCTACCTTGCTGGGCGACAAGCCGTATCTGATGGGGGAGCGCTTGAGTGCAGTGGATGCAACGGCGTTCGGCGTGCTGGCGTCGATTCTTACGCCTTACTTCGATACGCCATTGCGCGATGCGGTGGCGGGCCGGCCCAATCTGGTTGCCTACGTCGACAAGCTGATGCGGCAGTATTACCCCGAGCACGCGTGGCAGCCGTTGGGGCAAGCGGAAGCTGCCTGATTCCAACCGACGCTTCGTAGGCTGGGATGAAATCCCAGCTTCGTAGGCCACACCATGCTGGGATTTCATCCCAGGCTACGTCCGCTCTCCTGCAACAGGAGGGCGGCGTTAGGGCAATATCCGCCCCGGATGCTCGATGCCCATCTGCCGGCGCGCATCCTTGTCCTTCTCCTCCACGCCTTGCTCGATCTTCTTGTCGCGCTGCTTCTGCGCGTCATGATCCATGCGCGCCACGTCTTTTTCATTCCGATCGGATGAACCCGGCTTTTTGCCGTTGGCCAATGTCTGGTCTTGCATGTTCGTTACCTCGAAGTGAAGTCCAGACCTTACGCGGCAACGCTTGTGCATGTCGGCTAGCTTATGTGAACAAACTCATTCACATCGAAGCGTTGCCTACACAGAATTGATCGACGTGCCCCTAGGCTGTAACCGTCTCCCAGAACCGAGGAGTCGCCCATGGAAGTCAGTTTCAATAACTGGGGCGAGGCTGTCGCGTTCCTCTCCGAGCGTACTGACATTGCGCTGGAAGGATTGATGGCGCTCAGCGCGCAACAAATGGTGGACCAGCAGGTCATCGCTGCGCTCCTGGCGTCCCATTCCCACTTGCGAGCCGCCGCCGATGCGTGGCGGCAGATGGCTTCGGCTACCTTGCCGATTACCCACGTGCGCAGCCTGCAGAACGACCAGCCCGAATCGGTGCGCGAAGCGTATTCCGAGCGCATGGCCTACTGGGAGGAAATCTTCCGGCGGGCGATACCGCAGGAGAGCGAATGAGCGCCTTCGAATAGGGCAAAACGCTGGCAACTGATGCCAAAGGGATGCGAAGACGTTAACGGCGTGCAACCATAGGCGCCGTTGCTCTTCACATCCCTTTTGCGCATCACCCCATGACCCAGCGCCACGCTTTTCTTCGACGCATGCTTGCGTCTGCCGTTCTCGTCGTTGCAGCGCAAGTTGCGTTCGCCCAGGCGCCTTCCACCGTACAGTTGCAGGACCTTACCTGGACCGAGCTGCGTGACCAGATCCACGCCGGCAAGACCACGGTGATCATTCCCATCGGTGGCACGGAGCAGAGTGGGCCGTATGTTGCCGTGGGCAAGCACAACGTGCGCGCGGAATTTCTTGCCGCCAAGATTGCGCAGAAACTCGGCAATGCGCTGGTTGCTCCAGTGGTGGCTTACGTGCCGGAAGGCGGCTATGCGCCGCCGACGTCGCACATGCGCTTTCCGGGCACCATCACCGTTCCGGATGACGTATTCCAGAAGATGCTGGAGTCGGCCGCCAACAGCTTTGCCGTGCATGGCTTTCGCAACATCGTGTTTCTCGGCGATCACGGCGGCTATCAGAAAGACTTGAAGCAAGTCGTGACCCATCTCAACAAGACCTGGGCGGGCACGAATGCGCGGGCGATCTTGCCGGCGGCGTATTACGAAACCTCTTCCGATGGTTATGCCCAGCTACTGCGTCAGCGTGGTTTCCGCGATGACGAAATCGGCACGCATGCCGGACTGGCCGATACCTCGCTGCAACTGGCGGTCGCACCGCAGATGGTGCGCGCAAACGAATTGCGCCACGCAACCAAGCCGGGCGCCGCCGATGGCGTGTACGGCGGCGATCCGCGACGTTCCACGGTGGAGCTCGGCCAAATGGGCGTGGATGCTATAGTTTCGCGCACGGTCGATGCCATTCGTCAGGAAACGGCGGGGCGTTGATACGCGTCATGGGAAATAAATCGTTGTTCTCTTCAGATACGGGAATCTGCCGTGAAATTTGATTGCTTTGGGCGTCTTGCCTTGCGTGCCGGCGTGATGTTGGCCGGATTGTGTGTCACTGCGGTCGCTACCGCGCAAACGGTGCAGACCGTGCCCGGCATGCCGCCGGTGACCAACCCCGGCAACATGTATAGCAACGCCGGCTACAACATGTTCAGCCCGGTGGTGAAGGGCGATCTGCCGCGCATCTATGTGCCTAACCTGCGTTCCAACGATGTGTACGTGATCGATCCGAGCACGTTCACCGTGGTCGACAAGTTTCCGGTCGGTCGCAGCCCGCAGCACGTGGTGCCGTCGTGGGATCTGAAAACGCTGTGGGTCACCAACAACGCCGAAGGCCGCAACGACGGTAGCCTTACGCCGATCGATCCGAAGACCGGCAAGCCGGGCAAGGCCGATCCGGTGGACGATCCGTACAACATGTACTTCACGCCGGATGGCAAGGAAGCGATCGTGGTGGCCGAAGCCTTCGCGCGCCTCGACTTCCGCGATCCGCATACCATGGCATTGAAGTCGCGTCTGCAGGCGCCGGAATGCAAGGGCATCAATCACGCGGATTTCTCGATCGACGGCAAGTACGCCATCTTTACCTGCGAGTTCGGTGGCAAGCTGGTGAAGATCGACATGGTCAACCGCAAGGTGCTCGGCTACCTGCAGCTGAGCAAGCGCGGCATGCCGCAGGACATTCGCGTATCGCCCGATGGCAAGGTGTTCTATGTCGCCGACATGATGGCTGATGGCGTGTACCTGATCGATGGCGACAGCTTCAAGCAGATCGGCTTTATCAAAACCGGTGTTGGCACGCATGGCCTGTATCCCAGCCGTGATGCGACCAAGCTGTATGTCGCCAACCGCGGCTCCAACAAGGTGCATGGTCCGCGCGGTGGTCCGGGCAGCGTGTCGGTGATCGATTTCGCCACGCGCAAGGTCGTAGCCAACTGGCCGATTCCCGGCGGCGGCAGCCCTGACATGGGCAACGTCACAGCCGATGGCAAGTGGCTGTGGCTGTCGGGACGTTTCGACGACGTGGTGTATGCGTTCGATACCGCCACCGGCAAGGTGAAGATCATCAAGGTCGGCATGGAGCCGCACGGCTTGGCGGTATGGCCGCAGCCTGGGCGGTTCTCGCTGGGGCATACGGGCATCATGCGGTGATGCAAAAAAAGGCCGGCGAAAGCCGGCCTTTTTTGTTGTGTTCTTTGTATAGCGAGAGGGCGTCGTAGTGGTTGTCATTCATCGCTCCTGCGCCACGCGACACACCCTGCGGGCCTTCTGGACGCCATGCCGGGTGCATGGAATAGATCAGAGCATCCCTAAGGCTTCGCACACATGGTGGGGCGTTTGGCATCTACTAAGCAGGGTGTCTTGGATAGCAAGGAGACGTTGATCCAAATCTCCAAAGTGTTGCTAGTTGGAGCCGGGTCTGTTTGCAAGAATCGCATGACGCCGCGTTCGCTTCTGCTGGCCTCACCAACTACAGAGCGATCAAACCTCACTTTATATGGACCACCTGCACTTAAATCGTAGCTCTTGGATAGATCTATCTTCCTTGACAGGGATTCTCCAGGATTCATCTTCATGAAAGATTTCTCGTCGAGGCCATCATCCAAGTAGACAACCCCTTCAACGAATACGCTCGTGTACTTTGCCCTGGCGCCTCGGCCATCAAAAACATCAAGCAGGTTATTCATCAAACGCTCTCCCATCACTGGAAAGGGAATGAGCGCCTTTAATACATGGATGGGTGCGTTGCTTCGGTTCGTCATCGTAAATATCACCACGCCGGATTCCGCTTCCAAGGTTGATTCGGGGTGACTGAGAACGACCTCAAGCGGGCTGCTTGATGGAACAGCCGTCGACGTTGTCGCGATGCAGGTAAGCAACACGATCGGCCATATTCTTTTCATCGTCAGATTTCTCTACGCATTTATGCGAAACGTATTTGAGTTCGAGGTGCATTAACCCAATTGCGCCCTCAAGCAAGCGTCGCATGGAGGATTTCCGACAAATATGGGCAGTTTCCGATTGGAGTTATAGGGATAACTCTGCTCGCAAATGAGGTTTTCATGATTTCCTGCAAGCTCCGGCCCCTCCTGGCATGCTCCCAACTTGAGGCGAGCGTTGATGCCGTTTCAAAGCGGGTTGTCATTCCGGCGAAGGCCGGAATCCATCGCCAATGCAAAGCATGGATTCCGGCCTTCGCCGGAATGACGTCAGGCAGCGGAATGCCCTGCGGCGAGCGTTAAGTTCGGAACATCGCTGTCGCAGGAGCAGAAGCGTTACATCTGCACCACGTCAAAACTCACATCCGGATTCACATCCGCGTTGTAATCGACGTCCTTCAAACCAAAGCCGAACAAGCGCAGGAATTCATGCTTGTAGCCGGCGTAATCGGTCAGCTCCCACAAGTTCTCCGTGTTCACCTGCGGCCACAACGTCTTGCACGCCTGCTGTACGTCGTCGCGCATTTCCCAATCGTCCAGGCGCAGGCGGCCTTCGTTGTCGGTGGGTGGTGGCGTGCCGTCCGGGCGGTAGAGCACGTCGTGGAACAGGCGGTTGGCTTGTTCGATGGTGCCTTCGTGGATGCCTTTGTCCTTCATGATGCGGAACACCATGGAGATATACAGCGGAATCACCGGAATGGCCGAGCTGGCCTGCGTGATCACCGACTTCATCACGCCGACGTATGCGTGCAGGTGTTGCGCGGCGTAGCGCTGGTTGAGCGCCTGCGCGGTGTTGTCCAGATGCTGCTTGGCCTGGCCGATGGTGCCGTGCCAGTAGATCGGCCACGTGATTTCGGTGCCGACGTAGCTGTAGGCGACGGTGCTGGCGTTATCGGCCAATACACCGGCCTGGCTTAGCGCATCGATCCACAGTGCCCAATCTTCGCCACCCATCACGGCGACGGTGTCCTTGATTTCCTGCTCATTGGCAGGTTCCACCGTTACTTGCACCACGGCGTCCTTGTTGGTGTCCACCGACGATGCGGTAAACGGTTTGCCGATGGTCTTCAGCGTGGAGCGCACCACTTCGCCGCTATCGGGCAATTTGCGCACGGGCGAGGCCAGCGAATAGATCACCAGGTCGATCGGGCCGTCCATCTCTTTCTTGATCAACTCGATCGCGCGCTCGCGTGTTTCGTTGGAGAACGCATCGCCGTTGATGGAACGCGAATACAGGCCCGCGCGCTTGGCCAGCTTGTCGAACGCGGCCGAGTTGTACCAGCCGGCGGTGCCGGGTTTGCTGTCGCTGGAAGGCTTCTCAAAGAACACGCCCAGCGTGGCCGCGCCAAATCCGAAGGCCGCCGTGATGCGGGAGGCCAGGCCGTATCCCGTGGATGCGCCGATCACCAGCACGCGCTTGGGGCCGTTGGTGGCAGTGCCTCTGGCTTTGGTGATGCCGATCTGTTCCAGCACGTTCTTTTCGCAGCCGACCGGATGCGCCGTGACACAGATAAAGCCGCGAACCTTGGGATGGATGACCACGAATTGCCCTCATCGGATGGATACAAGGGCGCCATTCTAAAGGGGGAGGGGGACCATGCGCTTCCGCAGGGAAGAGCGAGTGATGATTCCTTCCCCTGTTTACAGAGCCTGTCCTCGACTCGATCGGGGAGGAGGGCTGGATTGGGGTGCGAGCGAAAGCGAGCGGCGGGGTGCTGACGCCACCGCGAATGTCTAAACCATGTGTTGGGTGACATTGGCTGCACGCTAAAGCACAAGCAGCCCCGCCCCAACCCTCCCCTACTTCCGCAGGGGAGCGAGCAGACCCGGCGCGCAGCTCGTAGGCTGGGATGAGATCCCAGCTTTTGTGGCATCCAATGCTGGGATTTGATCCCGGCCTACGTTCGGTTTGCTACGTGCTTGCACGCATTCTTTACGCAATCCGTACCAGGCCTTCCAGGTGTCGGCCGGATAGTGGTCACACCTCGCGAAAGGAGCCCCGTCATGCCCACCAATCCGAACGAACAACCCCCACGCCGCGAAGCCGGCGAACCCTACGATCCGCACAAACGCCGCGGCCCGCCGCAGCGCCTGGAGGACACCAACGATAGCGGCGATGCCTTGAACGATACCGGCGAGGACAACCAGCGCTGCAAAGAGGAAAAGTGATCAAGCCCCGTCGGCGATGAACCCGACCTTGGCGTGGCTGCCATCGCAGAACGGTTTGTTCTGGCTATGCCCGCAGCGGCACAGCGTCGCGCTGGTGACGCGCGTCACCATGCGGCCGGTGCCGCTGACAATTTCCAGATTGCCGCGCACGCGCAGCGGGCCGTTCATTTGCGGATCGATCTGCAGCGGGCCGTCGCGGACGTCCAGCGTCGCGGCTGAGGCATCGGTCGCCGGTTCGCCGCTGGCGGCAAAGCCGATGTCGTGATGCGAGCCGTCGCAGAAGGGTTTGTTCTTGGACGCGCCGCACCGGCACAACGTGGCGCGGAAGCCGGCTGCTTTTCCACTCAAGCGCAGATCGCCGCGGAATGCATACGGCCCGGCCTCGCGCGTGGCCGCCAAGTTCACCGGCGGCGCGGTTTCGTCCGGCCGTCCATCGCGGCGCTTGTACTGGATGGCGCCGGACGGGCAGGCGTGCGCAATGTCGACCAATCGCTCCACGTCCATCGCATCGGGGTAGAGCCAGGGGCCTTGCACGTTGGCAAGAAACACCTTTGGCGCGCCGGTAACGCAGAAGCGCGCATGGATGCAGCGCTTGGCTTCGAACATCAAGGTCAGTTTTTCTCCTTCGACCTGCTCGATACCGTCTTGCACCGTGGACGACGGTGCAGCCGTTGCGGGCGCCACTGTAGTGGGCGCGGGTGCAGCGGCTGACGGCGCGGGACGATCGAGATCGAAACCTTGCTCCGCTTGTTTTGAAAGATGCGCAAGTACCGCCGCGGCAGCCATGGTGCGCGGATCGCCCGATGCGGCCATGCGTTGCGCCGCTTCCGCCAATTGCTGGAAACGCTCGCGGAAGAAGCGGCGCGCGCTGGGGCCAGGTGGCAGAGCCGATGCATCGCGCAAGGTGATGAACGACACGCCGGCATGGCATTCCGGATTCGATGGGCCGGCCGGCAATCGCGCAGCGCGTTCGGCCAAGGGCGCCAGCGCGCGCATCAGGCCGATGCCGAGATCCAGCGACAGCGACTTGTCCGGATCGGGCGATGGCACCGCATACGTGTACGCGAGCAGGCGCTGCATCAGGCCATACGCCGCGTTGGCGAGATCCACCGTAGCGATGGCATCCGGATCTTCCAGCCACACACGGCCTTCCGGACGCGGCGGCCGGCGCAGCACCGGATTGGTGGCGGCGGGGAACGCCGGTTTGAAGGATGGATCGGCCGCGAGCAGCGCCTGGTATTCCGCGCGTATCGCTGCAAAACGCTGATAATGCGAATTCTCAGTGTTCTCCTGCGCGCCTTCGCCTTGCGTGATGATGGAGTCGAACGCCGCCAGCGCCGTCTTCAGGCAGATCACCTTTTTCGCACCCGGCAGCGACACTTCCGCACTGCTTAACTGCAAGGCCGGATCGCCGCACATCGCGCCGCTTTCGCCGTGTGTTTCAACCAGCCGGCGCAAGCCATTGCCCAGGGTCTGATAGAACTCGCCGACGGTGTCGTAGTTGAGACCCATCGGCGTCAGGCGCGGGCCGTTGGCGCCGCGCACGAACTGGCGTTCGGGCTCGAAGCCGGCGCCATCCGGTTCGGCCGAACCGGCTGGACGTTCCAGATAAACGAAATGCTGCAGCGTCGCCATGTTGAACGGCGCCAGCTTCACCACCACGCCGGCCGGCAGATAGCCCGGATCGAGCGGAAAATTCGAACGCCCCACGCGCGGCGCACCGCCCAAGGCCACCGTGATGTTCCACACCGACATCAGATGGCCCATCTCCTCGATCGCCACCTGCAGAATGCTGTGCTTCCAGCGCTTGATCGCTTCGAGCTGCTCGGCGGTGACGCCTTCCTCCACCGACGACTTCAGCGAGAACGCCGCATAGAGGTACGTGCACATCAGGCAGTGTTCGAGCTCGGCCGCTTCGTAGAGCGCATGCAGTGCCTGTTCGCGGCTGGGGACGGTGTGCGATGGGCTGTTGCTGACCACGGTAGAACCCCTCTTGGTGTCAGGAGGGGGAAGGTACACCGATTCGGGATGCATGCGCTTCCTCGACGATGGAACAACAGGCGTTCCTGTGAGGTGGGTAATGGCAACCGCCGAGGAACCCATTGCCGTCATTCCCGCTTTCGCGGGAATGACGGCAATGAGGCGGGAACGTATTTCATGGCAACCGACAGATACTCAAACAAACATCCCGCCGGACGCTTCGATACGCTGCGCATTGATCCAGCCGCATTCCTTCGACAGCAACATCGCCACCACGCCGCCGATATCGTCCGGCAAACCCACGCGGCCCAGCGCCGTTTGCGAGGCGACATAGGCATTCACATCCGCGTTGTCACGCACGGTGCCGCCACCGAAATCGGTTTCGATCGCCCCGGGTGCCAGCGTGTTGACGGCGATGCGGCGTGGGCCAAGTTCCTTGGCCAGATAGCGCGTCAGCACTTCGATCGCACCCTTCATCGCCGCGTACGCCGAATAGCCGGGCAGGGCGAAGCGGGCCAGGCCGCTGGAGAGGTTGAGAATGCGCCCGCCATCTTCGATCACGGGCAGCAGCGTCTGGGTGAGGAAGAACGTGCCCTTCAAATGGATATTCATCAGTTCGTCGAACTGCGCTTCGGTGGTCTCCGCAAAGCTGACATGGGTGCCGATGCCGGCGTTGTTGACCAGATGGTCGAAGCGATCGCGCTGCCAGTGTTCGTTCAATGCAGCGCGCAACTGTTCCGCGAAAGTGGCGAAGGTGGACGTCTTGCCCACGTCCAGCGGCAGGGCGACGGCGCGGCGGCCAAGCTTGCGGATCGCTTCGACCACGGCTTCCGCCTCGGCCTGGTTGGAACGGTAGGTCAGCACCACGTCGGTGCCGTGTTCGGCCAGCTTCAGCGCCATGTTCTTGCCGAGGCCGCGGCTGCCGCCAGTGATCAAGGCAATGGGAGTGTTCGTGCTCATGGGTGTCTCCTTGAAGGAAAAAGAAGTAGCCAACGATGCGCAGGATATTGATCTGTACTAAGCGCATAAATCGTCCGATCATGAGTGCTGTGTTCGTGAATGACGAACAATCGGGCGAGGCAGGCGATGAACCGGATCGAAGCCATGCATATCTTCGCGCGGGTGGCGGAGTTGGCCAGTTTCACCAAGGCGGCCGACAGCCTGGGCCTGCCCAAGGCCAGCGCTTCCACCGCCGTGCAACATCTGGAAGCACAGCTCGGCACGCAACTCCTGCATCGCACGACACGCCGCGTGCAGCTGACGCACGACGGCCAGCGTTTCTACGAGCGTTGTAAGGACGTACTGGCCGATCTCGACGAACTGAGCACGATGTTCCAGCAAGCCCCGCAAGCATTGAGCGGACGCGTGCGCGTGGATACCAACAGCGGCGTCGCCAGACATGTGATCGAACACTTGCCGCAATTCCTGCGCGAGCATCCGAGCATCCAGGTGGAATTGAGTTGCAGCGATCGCCGCGTGGATGTGGTGGCCGAAGGTTTCGATTGCGTGGTACGTGTGGGCACATTGACCGACTCCAGCCTGATCATGCGGCCGCTGGGTCAGTACCGCATCGTCAATTGCGCCAGCCCTGCCTATCTGGCCGAACACGGCGTGCCGCAGACGCTGGAGGATCTGGCCCATCACAAGCTGATCCACTACGTGTCGGTGCTGGGGCAACGGCCGCCGGGTTTTGAATACATGGAAGGCGGCGAGTGTCGCTACGTGCCCATGCAAGGCGTACTCACCGTCAACAGTGTGGAAGCCTATGCCAGTGGATGCGCGGCCGGTCTGGGCATTACGCAGACGCCGCGCGTGGGTGTTGCGGAGTCGCTGCGTTGCGGACGTTTGGTGGAAGTGTTGCCGCAATACGAAGCCGAGCCGATGCCGGTGTCGCTCTTGTATGCGCAAAGGCGCAACCTGTCCGCACGCGTGCAAGTGTTCATGGACTGGCTGACCAACATGCTTGTGCCGTATCTGGATCGCGTCTGAATCGCCGACCGCATTCGCGGAAAACTGTCATCACGATTGACTAAGGTAGCGACAGTCATCGGTGCTCGCGCGGCGTCGTTACGTTTCCTTCACACACAAGGCGGCATGTCATGGCGACTTCCAGCAAAGCGTTGTCCGCAATCAATCACATTGTCGTGGTGATGCTGGAGAATCGCTCGTTCGATCACATGCTCGGTTTTCTGTATGCCGATGCAGGCAATGTTTCGCCGGCCGGGCAAGCGTATGAAGGGCTCGCCGGTAGCGAAACCAATCCCGATGCCAACGGCAAGCCGGTCCGCGTATTCAAGATTCAGGGCGGCACCAGCAGCACGTATTTCATGCCAGGCGCTGATCCGGGCGAAGGCTATACCGCGACCAATTCGCAATTGTTCGGCAGCAACACCGCGCCGACGCCGCCGGCGGCGACCAACCAGGGCTTCGTCACCAACTTCGCCTATACCTTGAGTTGGGAATCGAAAAGCAAAGGCTATTCGATCCTGCCCGGCACCACCGCCAACGACATCATGGGCATGCACACACCGCAGACCTTGCCAGTGCTTTCCGCCCTGGCACGTGGCTTTGCGGTGTGCGATCACTGGTACAGCTCGGCGCCGACGGAAACGCTGCCTAATCGCGCCTTCGTGCATGCGGCCACGTCGCAAGGCCACATGGACGACAAGACCAAGACTTTCACCGCACCGTCCATCTTTGGCGCGCTCAGCCAGAAGAATGTCAGCTGGAAAATCTACGGCTACAACGCCGAGCCGCTGACCCGGCACACCTTCACCGACATTACCAATATGGCCGAAACGTACTTTGGCCAGTTCAAGGATTTCCAGGCGGATGCGGCGAACGGTTCCTTGCCGGCGTATAGCTTTCTTGAGCCAAGCTGGGGCTCGAAGGGCAACAGCCAGCATCCCAACTACGATGTTGCGCTCGGCGAGCAGTTCATCCACGACGTGTATAGCGCCTTGCGCAATAGCCCGGCGTGGAATGAGACCTTGCTGATCATTACCTACGACGAGCATGGCGGCTGCTACGACCACGTCGCGCCACCCACCAATGCGGTACCGCCGGACAGTACGGCCGGCGAATACGGTTTCGACTTCAAGCGCTTCGGGCCACGCGTGCCGACGTTGCTGATCTCGCCGTTGATTCCGGCGGGTACGGTGTTCCGCGCAGCGGGCGCCACGCCGTTCGATCACACATCGATTTTGAAGACAGTGGAACTGCGTTGGGGTTTGCCGGCACTGACGGCGCGCGATGCTGCGGCGCCGGATGTCAGCGCGGTGCTCAGCCTGGCTACGCCGCGCACGGACGATCCCCTATCCGGCGTGGCGGTGCCGCAATCGAAGGGCACGAATCCTTCGGCGAACAAGCCCTCGCATCTGCAACAGGTGTATGCCGAACTTGCCGGGCATTTGCCGATGCCTGATCCCGCGCCGGGCGCGCAGCCGGGTATTGCGAAGCTGGAAACCCCGGAAGACTACGATCGGTACATCAACGAGCGCGTGGACGCGTGGAAGGCAAATCGAAAGCGGTAACCGTAGGTTGGGTTACCCCCGGATCAAGTCCGGGGTAACCCAGCCTACAGGGCTACGTCGAAAGCGCTACAGGCGTTTGCGCATAAAGACCGTTGCCTGCGGATTGTCGTTATAGCGCTCGCAATGCTCGTACCCGCGCTTTTCGTACAGCGCAATGGCGGCTTTCAAATCGTCGTAGCTGTCGAGGTATATCCATGCGACGCCCTCGTCGCGAGCAAATGCTTCCTGAGCGTCGAGCAGCTTCTCGGCGATATGTTGGCCTCGTGCGCTGGGTTTGACGTAAAGGCGCTTGCACTCGCTGGCGCCTCGCAGTTTCGTCAACTTGCGCAATGCGACGCAGCCCACCACTTCGTCGCCCAGATACGCCAGCCATAAGCCTGACGCGGGTGCGTCAATCAGCTTTTGAATGCTGCCAGGCTTGTCCCGCTGCACCACGTGCATGGCTTCGTAATACTCATGAATGATGGCGAGCGCGTCATCGTTGACCTCGGTGAGTCGAACGATGCGCAAGGGTAGCGTGCGGCCTTCAAGCAGGCTGCGGACACCTGCCAGCGACGTCACCAAGGCATCGCGATCGGTTGTATTGAGATGCACAAGCATCTCGCCGATGTGCCGCATGGATTGCTCATTGAGCCGCGCAACAGCCTTTTGCCCGGCGGCGGTGAGCACTAGCGGTTTTTCACGCGCATCGGTGTCGGACGTGACACGGCGTATCAGCTTGCGCCGGATCAGCCCCGACAGCAGCCGGCTCATGTAACCCGCATCCAGCTCCAGCGTGTCTTGCAGCGTGGAGGCAGTCACCTTTGGCTGCGCGCTGATCTCATACAGGATGCGCGCTTCCGTCAGCGCAAATTCGCCGTCGAGATGCCGTCGGCGCAGCAGGCCGAGGCGGGCGGTGTAGAAGCGGTTGAACTCACGTATCGCAGCAATTTGTTGGGCAAGCTGCGATGGCATCGGCTTGGCGTTCATGGTGCGACTCTAAATCCACATAGTTGCTTTTGGCAACTATGTGGAAAGTCATGCCGAGCCCGTGCTTGGTCTTCAATGGGTAAGGTCAGGGCTTGGCCCGGAAGGTGGCCACCAGCACGTCGCGGTGCGCCGGCTCGCCGGGCACCAGCGGCGTGACTGGCGTCACCCCGTGGAACACGCGTGGATCGTGGATCAACGCGGCGTCGAACGGATGGGTGAGGGTGAAATCGCCGAGCGGCTTGCCGTCCGGCGTGTGGATGGTGGTGGTGCCGCTGGCAATGTTGTGGCGATCGATCAGCAGCACCAGCACGAAATCCACGCCATCGCGATGACTGCCTTCGGGCGTGGGTTCGCCGGCCGCATCGGCATTGGCCTCGATGCGGAACTGATGCACTTCCACATGCCAGTTTGCAACGGTAGGCGCGAGCGAGCTGAAGAAGTCGTTGCAGAAGGCAAGGATGGTGTGCAGGCTCTGGCCGTTGGCGATGGCAGGCTCGACTGGCTCGAACCAGCGCTCGATATTGCCTTGCAGGCGATTGTATTGCAGTGCCTGGTAATGCGGTTGATGCGGAGCAAGCTCGATGTTGCCGTGTGCCTTGGCGACATAGGTGGCGTGGCGACGGCGGCGCTGTCTTCCGGTTGCGGCAAGGTAGGGGTCGGGGCCTAGGTGGTTCCAACTGGCCGTGAACGCATCCCAACCCGAGAGACCGCCCGATGCTTGCAACAGCGGTTGCATGACGTCCGCGGTGACGAATGAAAAGCCGTCGTGCTTTAGGGCGTCGATCAGCGCGGGGACAAGCGAAGGGATGGGGCTTTGCATGGCGGCAGTATACAGCCGGGGTTTTGTAGCTCTTCGTAAATTGCGCCGAAAAGCATTTGCTTAAGCGCGCATCGCAACCATTGCGAAGGACAGTTCCCTCCCCTACTTTCGCAGGGGAGGGAGCGGGTTATCGCAAGCGTTGAATGTGCGTTTCAGATACAGGGCAATCCAAGTGCGAACTCACCGCACGCCAAGCATATCTATCCGTGCCAACCCTTGCGCCTTCGCTTCCGCCAATACTTTTGCCACCGCATCGTAAGCCACGCCATCGGCGGCATCGATTTCCAAAGCGGGCTGCGTGGATTGCATGGCGGCAATGCTCAACTGCGTTCGCAGCTGGTCCGAACTGACGGGCGTGCCGTTCCAGTACATCGTGCCATCCGTTTGGATCGCAAGATGGACCGATGGCGGTGCTTCCATGATCTTGCTGGAGAGTTGAGGAAGATCCAGTTTCGTCTTATGCGTAATGACCGGGGCGCTGATCATGAAGATGATCAGCAATACCAGCATCACGTCGACCAATGGCGTCACGTTGATCTGGGCCATGACGTTATGCGAGACACGAGCAGAGAAAGCCATACTTCCTCCTTAGCGAACGTGTGGATGTCGATGTGTGCCCGGCAGATGGTTGGGGGACCGGGCGAAGCCAGCGTAGCGCAGTGCTTGGCCCGACGGTAGGCTGGGATGAAATCCCAGCATCGCCATGCCAATCATGCTGGGATTTCATCCCAGCCTACGAGGTTACGCTTGCAAGTAAAAAGGCCGGAGGCAGTGACTCCTCCAGCCTTTGCGTGCGCGGCGCGAAATACGAATCAGCCGCCGGACGTCGACGAAGCGCTGGCCGGCTTGCTCTGGTGCTCCTTACGTCCATCCATCCGCTGCCTCGGCGGGCGATTGCGGAACAGCTCGTCGGCGGTCTGCTTTTGTTCCGGCGACAGCACCGCATACAGCGAGGTGAACGCGGATGACAATTTCTGCATGTTGTCCGCGTTGAGCTGAGCAAGCTGTGCGTAGGACTTCATGGAGTCGTCCGCGGTCATGCTTTCCATTTTCTGATGGCGCTCGTGCAGTGCCTTGCCGGTGTTTTGCGCGTTGTCGCGCATGACTTGGGCGTAGGTGTTCCACTGGCTCGATTCTGCATCGGTAATGCCAAGCTCGTCATGCAGATCGCTGATCTGCTGCTCCACTTCGTCCATGCGCCGCTGCATGTGGGATTTCTTGGGCGTAGGCGCGGCGGCGGACGATGAGGCCGAAGCTGGCGCCGTGCTTTGCGCCATGGCGGTGCCGCCAAGCAGGGCCAGGGAAAATGCGATGGGTAAGGCAGCCTTGCTGAAAAGGTTTTTCATGATGGGACGCTCCGATTCATGAGTGCGATCCGGGACCGGACCAACCAGGGCAAGAAGTGGCTGGATGCAGGATCAATATCCCTGCGGTGGCGGATAACCCTGGGGAGGTGGATAGCCGTTGTCGTAATAGACCACGCCGGGTGGTGGTGGCGGCGGTGGGCCATACGACTGATAGACCACGCCCGGAGGCGGCTGCGAGGCAGACGTCGCGGAATTGGCGATGATGGCGCCGACCACCACGCCGAGGAGACCTGCAGCGATGGCAGTGCCAGCGTTGTCGCCGCCATGGCGGTGACGGTTATTCCAGCGCGGCGGTGGCGGCGGTGGAGGCCGATGCCAGCCGCGATCGGGATGACGATATTGAGCTTGAACAGGCATCGACGGCGCGATGACGGCCACGGCGATGGCAAGGGCTGCGAGCTGTCGATATAGCGGAGTGTGAGTCATCTACCTACCCTCCTCACTACACAAGGTGTGCCGCATGCATCGGGCCAGCTTCGGATGCGTGCGAAGGTGGTCATCGCAACAAACTGCGGCCGCAACGGATTAGCCTGGCACGCTGCGGTGGACAACCGTGGTCGGAAGTCTATGCCAAACGCCGCGCAGGTGAGGGCAAATCGGGTGGCATTGCTGGCAACGGTTCATGTAGCACGCCATGCCGCACAATCAACATAATCGCCGCTTATCCTTGTCTGTCTTATCGAAGCCGATCAGGAGAACACCATGCAAACATTCCGGGCCTATGTGGTTTTGGCGTTGGCCGCATTCGTAGGCAGCATCCATGCGCAAGCGCCGGTGGCCAAACCGCACGCCATCGAAGCGTTTGCCAAAGGGGTGCAAATCTATAGTTGCAAACCTGCCGGAGGCAGTTATGCATGGACATTGAAAGGCCCCGACGCAACGTTGAGCGACGCCAGCGGCCATGCCATTGGCAAGCATTTTGCCGGGCCAAGCTGGCAGGCCGCGGATGGCAGCGTGGTGGTGGGCGAAGCGGTGAACGCATCGCCGTCGCCGGATGCGGGCGCGGTGGCATGGTTGGTGCTACATGCCAAATCGCATAGCGGCGACGGTGACATGGCGAGTGTGCAGTACATCGTGCGCACGCGCACCGAAGGTGGTGCAGCGCCAGCAACGGGTTGCGATGCGGCGCATGCCAGTGCGGAAGTGCGCGTACCTTATAGCGCGGTTTATTTGTTCTTTCGCGGCTGAGCGTTTTGGGCTCTCGTAGGCTGGGATGAAATCCCAGCTCTTATGCATGGCGATGCTGGGATTTCATCCCAGCCTACGTGCGGGTCATGGACTGAACACCAGCACGATAAACACGGCGAACAGTGACAGATGCACCGCACCTTCCAGCATGGTGGTGCGGGCATTGGAAAATGTCATGGCGCTGAGGATCAGCGTGGCCATCAGCATCACGATGCTGGATGGCGGCACGCCAAGCAGCACCGACTGACCGGTGAACAGACTGATGGCGAGCACGGCCGGCACGGTGAGCCCCAGTGTTGAAGCGACAGAGCCCAGGCAAAGATTGATGGCGCGCGTCAAGCGATCCGCACGTGCGGCAATCAAGGCGGAAATACCTTCCGGCGCGAACACCAGGATGGCGATGATGATGCCGCCCAGCGCCTTGGGCGCACCGGCAACGTCGATACCATAGTCGAGAATTTTCGCCAGGCTCTTGGACAGAATGACGATGGGCAGGATGTTCAACAGCAGCAGCCCGAAATGCAGCAACAGCGGCTTCTTGCGGGACGTGGCTGCAGGTTGCTGCGGTACGTGCTCGACGGGTGCTTCGTCGGCCGTGACGAAGTAGCCGCGATGCCGCCCCGTCTGCAACCACAGAAACACGCCGTACAGGGCGATGGTGAGCAACGAGAACGCCAAGGCCTGCGGTCGCGCCAATGAGCCGTCGGGCGTGGACGTGGTGAAGTTCGGCAACACCAGCGCAATGATGGTCAGCGGAATGATCACTGACAGATACGCCGACGCGCCTTTCAAGTTGTACGTCTGTTCGTAATGGCGAAAGCCGCCGAGCAGCAAGCTGAGCCCCACCACGCCATTGAGCACGATCATCAGCACCGCGTACATGGTGTCGCGGGCCAGCGTGGAATTGCCGCTTGAGCCGAGCATCACCGCGGAAATCAGCACCACTTCGATGATGACGATGGACAGCGTCAGCACCAAAGTGCCGAGCGGTTCGCCCAGCATGTCGGCCAGTTCCTCCGCCTCGTGCACCACGCCGAAGGCGACCCACACGATCACCAGAAACAACCACACGAACAGCGCGAGTGCGGCCAGCGGACTGCTGATGTTGCCTGCCCATGACGAGCCGAACAGCAGGAACAAGGCGACAGTGAGCCAGCCGGCGGAAAGACGCATCATGGTCATGGCGTTGGGCATGCCGTTCCTCGGTGTTTTGCGCGTTGCAGGGATATTACTGAGCCGGCGCGCGGCAGTCTCTTTTCTGGCCGAGCGAGACTTTCCCGTTAAGCCGATCTGTCCCCGTTTGCGCTGCATCACAGAATGGTTTTGCCATCACGGCCCTTTCACCGCAGGGCGATAAGGCTAGTTGCACAGCTTCGGTGTCAACCTGCTTCGGTCATGTCGTGAGGCAGGCGCTATTCGATTTCGATCCACGCAGATTCGCAGAATAACGCGACGCTTTCGCGTGCCACGGTCTCGAAGCAACAGGGCGGCATCTTTAATAACGCGACCTAACACACGCATCGCCGCATGGAGGCTACACGATGCCACGATCGCCACGGTTCGATCTTGCCTGCGTGCCGCAGCACATCATTCAGCGCGGGCACGATGGGCATGCATGTTTTTACACTCCGGCCGATTACCGCTGTTATCTGGTGCAATTGCTGCATGCCAGTACGCGCTGGGACTGCGCCGTGCACGCTTACGTGCTGATGCCCAACCACGTGCACCTGCTGGTAACGCCATCGCACGTGGGCGCACTTGCGCACATGATGCAGGCCATCGGCCGCAACTACGTCAGCTACTTCAACGCCACCTATCACCGCTCGGGCACGCTGTGGGAGGGGCGTTTCAAATCCTGCCTGATTGGCGATGACTATCTGCTGCTGTGCCAGCGCTACATCGAGCTCAATCCGGTGCGCGCCGGATTGGTGGGCGAGCCGTCGGCCTATATGTGGTCGAGCTATGCCAGCAATGCGCTGGGCCTTCCCGATCCGGTGATCGTCCCGCATGCCAGATATCTCGCGCTTGGCCATTACAGCGAGCAATACATGCGCGCGTATCGCCAATCGTTTGAGCGGGATATCGAGCCGGACGTATTGCGGGATATCCGCATGTACATCCAGCAGCAGCGTGCCTTGGGATCGCTGGCGTTCCAGGCGCGGGTGGAGGCGACGCTTGGACGGTATGCGCGGGCAAGGCCCGCTCACCGGCCGCGCAAGCAGCCGCAATTGCTGCAGTAAAACGGCTATTGCTCCAGCGTTGCCTTCAGCCGTAGCAGCGCCTGATCCCATTGCTCGATGATCACGTCGAGCGAACGGCGTGCTTCGTCCAGGCGCGACGCCTGCAATTCCCACAGGCGCTCGCGCCCCTGGCGGAGATCGCGCACCAGGCCGGCCTCGGCCAGCACCTGCAGGTGCTTGGTAACCGCTTGCCGCGTGATGTCGGTGCCGGCCGTCAGTTGGGCAATGGATAGCGCGCTGCCAGTGCAGAGCAGGGCGATCAGGCGCAGGCGCGTTTCATCCCCCAGTGCTGCGAAGACCGGTACGGCCTTGCGCAGCAACGGAAACTTTGCGCCGGCGCTGCGTGCCGAAGCACTAGTGCGTGGCGACGTAGGCATCGATGTTAGTCATCTGCTGATCCCAGCCGCCGCTGTTCATGCGGAAGGCTTCCAGCCGGCGATGCGCGGGAATCTGGTCGAAGCCCGATTCCACCAGGCGGAGCAATGTGCCATCGGTGGTTTCTTCCAGTTCGAAACTGACCAGGGTGGTGGGTTCCTGCGAGTAATCCACGTTGGGATCGACGGCATACGGGTGCCAGCGGAAGGAAAGCAGGCGTTCCGGTTCGACGCGTTCCACGGTTACGTTCCAGGTGAGGTGTTCGTAGCCTGGGTAGGTGATGTTTCCCTCGCAGGGCTCGCCGGCCACGAAATGTTTTCCCTTCAGCGCGACGCCGAACCATTCGCCGAAGGATTCGGCATCGGCCAAGGCCCGCCACACTTTCGAGCGCGGGGCTTGGATGTGGATCTGTCGTTCGATGCGATCTGTGGATGTGTTCATGGGCAACCTCCAGGTTGCATATTAGTCCGTCGATTGCCGTTTGTGCAGCCTTATGGTTGCGTTTTGGCGATCGCGCGGAAGGGTTGCCTATGGTTATGCTCGGCAAGGATGTCCGATGGGCCACGTCTCGTGCGTCACAGGAGTGGCGGCGCATGTTGCCCGCTTGAACTGACGGAGGATTTCCATGCAATACCTACTTATGCTTTTTTCTGACGAAAGCGCCTGGAGCCGCATGTCCAGCGCCGAACAGCAACGTGGCGTGGCGGCCTACCATGCCTATACGGAGGCCTTGAAAGAGGCTGGCGCATGGCTGGGTTCCAACCGGCTGCAGAACACCAACACCGCCACCACCGTACGCCTGGTCGACGGCAAGTCGCAGGTGCTGGATGGGCCGTACGTGGATTCCAAGGAACAGCTCGCCGGCTATTACCTGATCGAAGCGCCCGATCTCGACGCTGCGCTGGGCTGGGCGGCGAGGTGCCCCGGTGCAAGCCACGGCACCATCGAAGTTCGGCCGGTTTGGCCGGTACAGGAATACGCCACAGCGTGAGCGACCACGCGCCAGCGCGAGCGACCGCCAACGACGTAGCGCGCCGCAGCTACGGCAAGCTGCTCGCGTATCTCGCCGCCGACATGCGTGACGTGTCGGCGGCCGAGGATGCCTTGTCGGAAGCCTTCGCCGCGGCACTGGCCGATTGGCCGGTGCACGGCTGCCCCGACAATCCGGAGTCATGGCTGATGACGGTGGCGCGCCGCAAGGGCATCGATGGCGCGCGGCGGCGGCGCAGTGGCGAGGCGGCCTCGGTGCAACTGCAAGCCATCGCCGACATGCACGCCGAGTGTGCAGACAGCAGCGACGACGAACCTTTTCCGGATCGCCGCCTTGGTCTGCTGTTTGCCTGCGCGCATCCGGCCATTGACGTGAACATCCACGCGCCGCTGATGCTGCAGACGGTGCTGGGCCTGGAAGCAAAAACTATCGCGTCCGCGTTTCTGGTGTCGCCCGATGCCATGGCTAAACGATTGAGCCGCGCCAAGCAGAAGATCCGCGAAGCCGGCATTCCCTTTGCCATTCCCGAGCGCGATGCCTGGAATGAACGGTTGGACGCGGTGCTGGCGGCGATCTATGCCACGTATGCGGAAGGCTGGAGCGCGCCGGACGATGCCGATCTCACGCGCCGCGACCTGGTCGAAGAAGCGGTGTTTCTAGCGCGGCTGCTGACGGAACTGTTGCCGCGGGAGCCGGAAACGCTCGGCTTGCTTGCGGTCATGCTGTATACCGAAGCCCGCCGGCGCGCACGCCGCAGCGCAGAGGGCGAGTACGTGCCGCTGGCGGAGCAGGATACGCGCTTGTGGGACACCGGCATGATCGAGGAGGCCGAGGGCTTGTTGCAGCGTGCGGGCACGCTGCAACGCATCGGCCGCTATCAGCTGGAAGCCGCGTTGCAGTCGGCGCATATCGAGCGTCAGCGTTCCGGACGCAGCGACTGGACGCCGGAAGTGCAGCTTTACGACGCCTTATATGCGCTCACGCATTCGCCGGTGGTCGCGCTCAATCGTGCATTGGCGGTGGCGGAGCTGGAAGGGCCTGAAGCCGCCATCGCCATCATCCGCGTGTTATCCGGCGACAAACGCATGGCCGAGTATCAACCGTATTGGGCAGCGCGCGCGGCCTTGTTCGCACGCATCGGCGATGCGTGCGAAACCTTGCATGCGTATGAGATGGCGATCGGTCTGGCGCACGATCCCGCCGTGCGGCGTTTCTTGCAGCGACGGCAAGCGGAATGTGCAAAAAGGTTTGGTAGGTTGGGGTGAGCGGCAAGCGAACCCCAACGTCGCGCAGCGCGCGCCACCGTTTCGATGGAGATACTTATCACCGCCGCCCCGGCGTTCGCCGGGGCGACGGATCTGCAGGAACACGCGCTTTCATGACAACCCACCAGCGCCCTTGTCTGGCAGAATCGGCGCTCCGCTAACCGGGAAGTGAAAACACATGCGTGATGCCGTCACCACTCCGGCCAACTCACCCGGCCGAGTTCTGTTTGCCAGCCTGATCGGCACGACCATCGAGTTCTTCGATTTCTATATCTACGCCACAGCGGCAGTGCTGGTATTTCCGAAACTGTTCTTCCCTGCCGGCGATGCCGCGACGGCGACTTTGCAATCGTTCGCCACCTTCGCGCTGGCGTTTGTCGCGCGGCCGATCGGTTCGGCATTGTTCGGCCACTTCGGCGATCGCATCGGCCGCAAGGCAACGTTGGTGGCGGCCTTGCTCACCATGGGTGTCTCCACGGTGGTAATCGGCTTGTTGCCGACGTATGACCATATCGGGCTGCTGGCGCCGGCGTTGCTGGCGTTGTGCCGGTTGGGGCAGGGCCTTGGCTTGGGCGGAGAGTGGGGCGGCGCGGTGTTGCTGGCGATCGAAAATGCTCCGCCAGGCAAGCGCGCGTGGTACGGCATGTTTCCGCAGCTTGGCGCGCCGCTTGGCTTTCTTGCTGCAACGAGCCTGTTTTTGTGGATCACGGAAAAAATGGGCGATGCGGCGTTTTTTGCGTGGGGATGGCGCGTGCCGTTCCTGGCCAGTTCCGCGCTGGTGCTGATTGGCCTGTGGATGCGTTTGCGCTTGACCGAAACGCCCGAATTCGCGCAAGCGATGGCAAAGCACGAGCGGGTGAAAGTGCCGATGCTCAACGTGCTCACGCAGCATACGGGCGCGCTGATCGCGGGCACGTTCGCGTCGTTGGCGACGTTCGTCATTTTCTATTTGATGACGGTGTTCGCCTTGAGCTGGGCGACATCCAAGCTGAGTTATTCGCGCGAGGCGTTCCTGATCGTGCAGATGGTCGGTGTGTTGTTCTTCGCTTTGTTCATTCCGTTTTCGGCATGGCTGGCGGACAAGCGTGGCGGGCGTTTCACGATGTTGCTGGCTACCGTGCTGATCTTCTTCTTCGGCATCGCCTACGCACCGCTGTTCGCGCAGAGCGGCATGCTGTTCATGGTGGTAGGCATGTGTGTCGTCGGCATCACATATGGTCCGCTGGGCACGGTGCTGGCGCAGATGTTTCCCACTGCCGTGCGCTACACGGGTGCGTCGCTGGCGTTCAATCTGGCGGGTATTTTCGGCGCGTCGCTGGCGCCGTATGTCGCCACCTGGCTGGCCAAGACGTATGGCTTGGCGTATGTGGGCTATTACTTGTCCGCGGCGGCGCTGCTGACGTTGCTGGCTTTGCTCGCGAAACCGCGCGAGGCCATGTAGCGACTTGAGGTTGTCGAGACAAAAGCCCTGGCCAGCGTGAGCGGCCAGGGCTTTGTCGTTGCAGGCGGCTTATCCACCGGGCGGATGTTGTTCCTCGTGCTTGTTCTCATGCGGCGGCGGTGCCTGGCGCGGTGGCTCGGCGGGATGTGGCGCTGCCTCCGGATGCGGTGCCGGGTGATAAGCCGGTGCCGGTGGTGGCGCAGGGTGATACGCCGGCTGGGGTTCAGGACGCGGACGCTCCGGCGCCATCTCGCGCGGCGGCGGCGCATAGTGGGGGACTTCGCGCGGAGCGGGTGCTTCGTGCGGCATCTCACGTGGGGCGGGCGCCGCTTCGGGATGCGGTTGCATGTGTGGCGCGGCGACGTTCTCCGGCCGCTCGAAGGGGCGGTTCGGCGCTGCCGGCGCATGCGAAGGTTCTGCGTTCGGGTTTTGCCCCGGATGCGGTGCGAAATGCTCCGAAGGCAAGCCTGGGTGTTGCTCAGGTTGCGGATGCGCTTCCGGAACGGGACGTGCGCCCGGCATGGGGTGCGGAGCACCCGCTTCCGCTGCGCGTGCGCCATGCGCCGCCACGATGCCTGCGCCCGTAAAGGCCGCCGGTCGCGCCGTGGCCGCAATCGGCGGTGCGCCATGATTTGCCGATACGCGCAAGGCAGGATTCTGGCGCGCCATCGTCATCTGCTGTCGCTGGGCCGCAACAGGCGGCGTGTGTTGCGCACGTTGGTACGCCATTTGTTGTGCCGTCGGCTCGGCGCGTACGCCACCATTGCCGCCGTTGTAACTCACGCGATTGACCGTGACATTGTTGACCACGGTCTGGTTGTACACGTTGGTGACATGCACGTTGGTGATGTTGTTGACCGTGCGGTTGTAATAGAACCCGTGCGGCCCCCAGCGTCCGCCTTCGTAACCGCGGCCGGTGTAGCCGTAGCCGTAGTCGATGCCGCCGTAGTAGCCCACCTCAGGGCCCCAATACCCTTCGTGGAAGACATACACGCCATCGTCGTTCCACGCCCAATAGGCCGGCGTCCACAACGCGCCGGTGTATGGCGCCATCACCCAGGTGCCCGGCACCCAGTAGTACTCGGCGCCATCCCACGCCCAATAACCGGGCACCCAGATGTAGCCGTCATCTGGAATGGGAGGTTGCTCGTAAACCGGCAACGGCGGTGGCGGCGAACCCGCCGTGATAGTGACGCCAATCGAAACCTGTGCCTGCACCGGCGTCGTTACCAGCGCGAAGGCTGTGGCCGTCAGCACGCAAGCGCCAAGTGCTAGCGCACCGCAACGGCTTGCAGCCTTGCGCATCAGAACGTGGTGTTTCATGGGTGTTCCTCTCCTGGCGGGGTGCGTGGAGAGAAGCTAGCGCATGCCATGCCACGGAATACTGAGCGAGCGCCGGTGTCGTTCCCATTCAATTAAGCAGCGCCGTGCGGTTCGACGTTGCGTAGACACGCAAGCACTTGTACCGCTTGCGTAATCTGCACATGAATCATCAGTGAAACGCAAAACGGCAATACCACAATCGCTTGCGCATGCCTTACGAGAACCATAGCGTCGCGTGAAAAAATGATCGGCAGCTTGCATGGGCAGGACTATGGCAATAATCGGAGTGCCATGGACTGATACGCGCGATAGGGTGTGACGTTTCATGAGGAGCCGCCGATGAAGACCGAGCACGCCGAACGAGCTGCACAGACGCGCACGCATGACCAGCATCCACTTGACTGGCCTCGCCTTGCCGAAGACCTCGACCGTTACGGCGTCGCCCACATGCCGGGATTGTTGCAGGCGGAGGCATGCCATGCGCTGACGGCGCTGTATGGCGAGGATCGTCATTTCAGAAGCCGTGTGGTGATGGCCCGGCACGGTTTCGGTAGCGGCGAATACAAGTATTTCGCCTATCCGCTGCCTGCGTTGATCCAGCAACTTCGCACGCGCTTCTATCCACCGCTGGCCGACATCGCCAATCGCTGGAACCACGCGATGAACATCGACGTGCGTTATCCAGCCACCCACGCGCAATACCTTGAGCGCTGTCATGAGGCAGGCCAGCGTCGCCCGACACCGCTGCTGCTGCAATACACGGCCGGCGACTACAACTGCCTGCATCAGGATCTATATGGCGAACACGTGTTTCCGTTGCAGATGGCGATTCTGCTTTCGCAGCCCGGCAAGGATTTCACCGGCGGCGAATTCGTGTTGACCGAGCAACGGCCACGCATGCAATCGCGGGCGGAAGTGGTGCCGCTACAGCAAGGCGACGCGGTGGTGTTTGCCGTGCATCATCGGCCGGTGCAGGGCACGCGCGGCGTGTATCGAGTGATGATGCGGCATGGGGTGAGCCGGCTTCGCTCGGGGCATCGGCATACGGTGGGGATTATTTTTCATGATGCGGTGTGACGGCACTTGTCGTGATCTGTTCCGTCCACTGCAGGCATCTAGCGCGTTGAATCCCAACTACGCCAGATGCAGTTCCCTCCCCTGCGAAGTAAGGGAGGGTTAGGGTGGGGTGCGAGCGTAGCGAGCGCGCAAGCCTAGTGTCGAAGCAACATATAGCTTCTTGCCATCCGTCGCGACATTCAGCTGCGTGCTAAAGCCCAGGCAACCCCACCCCGACCCTCCCCTGCCATCGCAGGGGAGGGAGTAGAAAAAACCGCGCATCGCGCGGTTTTTCATCGATCACGTCTGCGCCGCCGTACGCGGCCGGTGATGCATCGGTGGTGGCGAGGACGGTGCCCGGAACGGCACCACGCCGGCATGGATCGGCAGCTGCGCGTCGCTCAGCATGGCCAGCAGCGTTTCACCATAGATCAGTTCGAACGGCTTGCCGGTGACGAACTTCCACGCATCGTCGGTGTAGTCGCCGCAAGCGACGATCTTCACCGCGGAAGCGTGGTGATACTTCATCAGATTGTGCATCTCGCGCACGTCTTTCACGTCGACGTTGCGATGCGTCCAATGGCGGCATTGCACCAGGGTGGTCATGCTGTGTTTGTGCAGGATGAGGTCGAGTCCGTCATCCGCATCGGTGCGACCGGCGCGCTCCACGGCGTAACCACGAAAGCGGAATGCCTGCGCCACGCGCTCCTCGAACACGCGCCAATGCATCTGGCACAGTTCCGCCAACTGCTCGCGCACGACCAGGCGATGCATGCGTTTGCGGTAGCCAATACATGTGGCGAAGGCGCTGCACCAGCAGGCGATCAGGGTCATCCATAACAAGGTCATGTAGCTGGCGCTATGCGGACCGCGTCCGTAGTGAACGTCCAGGAAAACGCTCACGCCGAGCAAAGCTCCGGCGGGCCAGTGCACCCGGATGAACCGCTCAATACGATGTGTTCTCTGCTTCGCCATCAACTCCCCCGAGCTGTGAACGTTGCTACCGAACCGCGAGTCGACCTTAGCGCGGACCCTGCTTGAGATCAGCGTGCAGCGCGGCATTCGGCCGCAGTGCTGTTCTGTCGCGGCGCGGCGTGTTTTTGGGCGATGCATTGGTGCGTTGCAGCGATATTTTTCATGCCAACGCGGGGCAGCGGAGGACATGAAGGTCAGCTGTCGCCCGGCCTTTCACGTTTTCTCCATGCCGGCGGCTGCAGGCGTATGCTCTGATCCGTCAATGGCCGATGACTGGATTTCCACGGCTTTTTCACATCTCGCATGCCACACCGGACACGCGGCATCGCCGCCTCGTCAATCCGCCTTCGATGGGGAAGCATGGTTATGAGCAAGACCGACACCTGGGCCCGCAACACCCCCATCAATTGGGACGATCCGCAACTGGTTTCGCTGCTGAATCGCAGCGAAAGCTGGAGCATCGACAACCGCGGCGGCTTCACGCCCCAGCATGTGCAGGTCTATCTGGGTTGGAGCGGTTCGGTGGGCCGCTCGGCCACCCTGGTGTGGGAACGCGATAGCGCGGTGGTGGTGGAGGCTACGTTTGTCCTCCCGCAGGGTGAGCAAGTGCGCGTGGACAAGCATCTGGGCGATCGCGTCCGCACGTTGTGGGGCGTGGTGGTGGATGGACGCGAGGGTTGCCGCGAGGAGGATCGCCGCAAAGGCATCCATGTGTATTGGCTGCAAGTGCTGAACAAGCCCAACGAGGCGTTCTAAAGAAATCTGCGTGGACGCCGATAACCGGCTTGAGCGCGCCAGCCATTCGAAGCGTTCACCTCGACTTGCCGCATGCGGCAACGGGGAGCTGCTGGCGTGACGCTTGCAGGCAACGTAACGCGGTAATGAGCCACATAAATTCCATGGCAAAGGTGTCGAACACGCAGGTGGACTGGAGCGATCCGCGCCTGGAAGCGCTGTTGCGCAAAACCGAGGAGTGGAAACTCGACAACCGCGGCGGCTTTCCCGCGCAGGACGTGCAGATTCATCTCGGCTGGGGTGCCAGCGCCGCGCGCAAGGCGGTGCTGGTGTGGGAAGCCGATCGCGTGATGGTGCTGGAAACAGCGTTTCTGATTCCGCAAGGCGAACACGTGCGCGTGGATCGCATTGCCGCTGGCGGCCTGCGCACCGTGTGGGGCGTGGTGGCGGAAGGGCGCGAAGGGTTTCGGGAAGCGGACAAGGCGAATGGTGTGTACGTGCATTGGTTGCACGTGGGTTGAGCTGCCTGAATCGACGTAGGTCGTAGGTTGGGTTAGCGCAGCGCAACCCAACGTTTAGGCGAGAAATGGTTGGGTTACGCTGCGCTAACCCAACCTACGTGCCCTACGCGGGCAATGAAGCTTCGCCGGCCAGAAGATAAAAACCCACTTGCGCACGCTTGGCATGTCTTTTTGCCCGCGCCGCCAGCGTAGCGAGCGTTTCCGGATGCCCAGGGAAAGGCGGCATCACCCGCACCGCACCGATCGCCACCGTGGTGAGCGGAAAGAACTGCGGGTTGCCATGACGATCCTCGCCGAGAATGCCGTGGCGAGCGACGTCCTCGTCGGCGAACAGGCTTCGCGCGCGCTGGTTGAACAGCTCCACCATGTGGCGGCAGCGCGCTTCCCAGTCTTCGCTTTGCAGTACCAGCAGGAAATCATCGCCGCCGATGTGGCCGACAAAGTCGCAGCGTGGATTGACCTGCGTGGTGAGAATGCCGGCCAGTAGCCGGATCATTTCGTCGCCGCGAAAGTACCCGTACTGATCGTTGAACGGCTTGAAGTGATTGAGGTCCACATAGGCCACCGTAAACGGCAGCTCGGCGCGCAACAGCCGCGCAACGTGTTCGGTGACGGGAATATTGCCCGGCAGGAAGGTGAGGGGATTGGCGTAGCGCGCCGCTTCGATGCGCAACTCGGTTACGCGGCGCACCAGTGATTCGCCGGTGCCAAGACCCAGGTATTGGCCTTCGCGCGTGATCACGAAACCATCGCTGAGATAACGCTGATCTTGCCCGCGCAGGATGTCGGCCATGCTTTCCAGCGACTGGCGTACATCGCATAGCAACGGTGCTTCATGCATGAAGGCGGTGCAACTTTTGCGGCCATAGAGTTCGCGTGTATAGGGTTGCGCCATGCGCTCGCTGAATACGCGGCGGTTGATCAAACCGATGGGGCGACCTTCTTCCACCACCGCCAGCGCATGCAACTCGGGCTGCTGCGAGAACGCTGCAATCACATCGTGATTGGTGTGGCGCGCGGTGAGTGCAGGTGCGTCGATCACCAGGTGACCCAGGTGCATCGGCCGCTGCGTGACCGGCCCGCGCGGTCGCGGCAGTATCGTCAGCGTGCTGGCATCCAGCGCATCGCGCACGCTGTCACTGATCGCCTCGATCGTCTGTACGGCGGGATGGCCAAGCAAAAATCCCTGCGCATAGGGAATACCCAGCTCGCGCAGCATGCGCAGATCGTCGATGTCTTCCACGCCTTCGCCGACCAGATCGGCGCCCAGCGTTTCGGCGACCTGGCACAGCGCGCGCACGATCGCCAGGCGCTCGGCACTTTTGGATAGCCCGTGAATCAGGTAGCGATCGATCTTCACCACTTCCGGATGAAGCTCGTTCCACATCTCGAAATTCGAATGCCCGTTGCCGAAATCATCCAGTGCGAAACGCACACCATGCGCGCGCAAGTAACCCAAGGCATGCGCCAGGCGCGCGGGTTCCTCGACGATGTCGCGTTCGGTCAGTTCGATCGTAATGCGGCCGAGATCCATGCCGCCGCTGTTGAGTGCGGCGAGCAAGTCATCGGGTTTGATGGCCTCCTGCATGAATGCCTGGGCGCTGAGGTTCACCAGCAATCGGCCGCGCGTCTGCTGTGCGGCGAAGGCGCGACACACGATGCGCGCCGCCGTGAGTTCGAATTCGCCCAGGCGGCCTTCGGCACGCGCCAGGTTCAAAAGCTCTGGCGTGCTGATGTTGCCAAGCAGTTCGGTGGAGCGGGCAAGGCCTTCATGCGCGACGACGTCCATCGTGTCCAGCCGGATAAGCGGCTGGAACATCGCCGTCAGACCGTGCTGGGCGCGGTCGAGCAGCGAGTTGAAGCGGATGTTGTCGCGCAGAAAAACCATGATGATTGTCAGGCTGCCTTATCCCACGCGGGCGCGAAGTACGGCGCGCTTGGCGCGGCGTTGTCGTCGTGGCGCGGTTGCATCGGTTCCGCGTTGTGGGCCTCGATGCGGAAGAAATCCATCTGTTGCAGCAAGGCTTCGGCGCCGCTTCGCATCGCCAGGCTCATCGCGGCAGTGTGGTCCACCAAGGCCGCGTTTTGCTGCGTGGCACTGTCCATGCTGGCGATGGCGTGATTGACCTGCTCGATGCCCGCTTTCTGTTCACGGCTGGAGCCGGCCATGCTGGCCACGTTTTCGGCAACCTGGGCCGCGCTTGCCACGATGTTGGCCAGCGCTTCGCCGGATTGCCGGGCGTTGCGACGGCCATCCTGCACGGCATCGGCGCTCGCTTCGATCGATTGCTTCACCTCGCGTGCGGCGAGCGAGCAGCGTTGTGCGAGTTCCCGCACTTCCGCCGCCACCACGGCGAAACCGCGGCCATGTTCGCCGGCTCGCGCCGCTTCCACGGCGGCATTGAGTGCGAGCAGGTTGGTCTGGAAAGCAACGTCGTTGATCAGGCCGACGAACTCGGCGATGCGCTGACCGGAGCGATCAATGGCATCCATCGCGTTGACCGTTTCGCCAACGATATGTTGCCCTTGCTCGGCCAATGCACGCGATGCGACGGCCATACGGTTGGCTTGTTCCGCCATCGTGGCGGCTTCGGCAACGTTTGCCGCCATCTGCTCCATGGATGCCGAACTTTCTTCCAGGCTGGCCGCCTGCGATTGCGTGCGCTGGCTCAACGCCTGCGTGTCCTGCTCCAACCGCAGCGCATCGTCGCGCACGCTGGCGGCACTTTGTCGAACCTGGCGCACCACGTCGGCCAGCTGGTTATCCATCGTGTCGAGAGCGCGCAGCAGTTCACCGATTTCGTCATCGCGGCCAATGGCGATGGGCTGGCCCAGTTCACCGCGCGCAATGCGCTGGGCGACACCGGCGGCCAGGCGCAGGCGTGCGCCAAGCAAGCGGATAAGCATGCCGTCGCTGACCGACGCCAGCAGTAACGCCCCTGCGAATATCGCCAGCACCACGAACAAGCCCTGGCGATTGGCCACATGCTGGCCATCTGCCGCGTTTTTGCCGGCGGTCAGGGCGTTTTCGAACAGATTGGTGAAATCGCTTTGCAGTGGGACCAGCGCGGGCTGCACGTCGGTGGCGAGTTTCAATTGCGCAATGTCGAATTGTCCGGCTTGCAGCAGGGCGAGCGTGTCATCCATGGCCTGTTCGGCGTCCTTGCGATGCTCGGCTGCCACCGTGAGCAATGTTTTCTGCTGCATGCCCAGCCCACTCTGCAGCAATGGCTTCCAGTAGCGATCAATATCCACGCGATTGCTCTTGAGCGCAGTGGCGGCATCATCGGCAGCGGAGGGCAGGCGCATCAACACCGCGTGCGAAAGGGCCTGGAAATCGTTGTTGAAATCGCTCTGGATGCGGCCGACGTCGGAGATCGGCGCCAGCGTGCCGCCGACGACGGACTGGATGCGCTGGTCCGCTTTCGTCAGCAGCACGGCGCACGATGCGCCGATCATGATCAGCAGGAGAAGGATGCCGGCAAGGCGAAGCAGCAATAGCCGGCGAAGCGTGATACGTAACAGGCCGGAAGGAAGTCGAAGCATGGTGCACCTGGGGGGAGGGATGCCTTCTGTTCGGCAGGAACGGCTTCGACTTTAGTTGGCGGAATGCTAAAAAGTATTATGTTTCAATGATTTGACAGGGATGTTGCGGTCTTAATGCCGCGTGGTTTTGCAATCTGTAGGTTGGGATGAAATCCCAGCTTTGCTGTCGCTTTCGGTGCTGGGATTTCATCCCAGCCTATGTGGCTATATTCCGTAGCTAACCGTTTTGCGCATGCGCTTGCTCTTTCATCGCCAGCATCTGCAACACCAAGGCCAGCACCACGGAGGCCATCGCCGCCAAGGCGGCGAAACCATAGATGGCGTTGTAGCCCATGCCGCCGGCCACCCAGCCGCCGAGTGGGCCGGTGAGGGCCATGGCGACGTCCATGAATACCGAATACACGCCCAGCGCCGAACCGCTGCTATGCGCCGGCACGCGGTGCACGGCTTCCACGCCAAGCGCGGGAAACACCAGCGAAAAGCCGAGGCCGGCGATGGCCGCGCCGATGGCGGCCATCGCGGGGGTATGGGCCAGGCACAGCACGATCAGGCCGATGGCCTCGACCGATAGCGACACCATCGCCACGCGATAACCGCCTACTTTCGAAATGGTGTGCGCAAAGATGAAGCGCACGCCCACGAACACCACGCCAAACACGGTAAGCGTCAGCGCGGCGTTCGGCCAGCCGTGCGCGGCATAGAACAGGGTGATGAAGGTGGCGATGCAGCCGAAGCCGATCGAGCCGAGCGCCAGCCCGATGCCGTACGGCACCACGCGCGCGGCCACCGTGCGAAACGGTGCGCGTTCGCCAGCGACAGTGATGGTGGCGCGCTTCAATTGCGCGAGTGGCAAGGCGGCAAGCGCCAGCAGCAAGGTCACCGCGCCGATGATGGCGAAGCCGTAATGATGGTCGAGCAGTACACCAAGTGGCGCGCCTGCCGCGAGCGCGCCGTACGTCGCCACGCCGTTCCACGAAATCACGCGCGCCGTGTGGCGATGTCCCACCTGGCCCATGCCCCAGGCGATCGCGCCCGTGCCGACGCAGCTTTCCGCGCAACCCAGCGCCAGGCGTGCGATGAAGATCAGGCCCAGGCTGAGCCAGGGCACGCGGGTGGCCAACGCCGCCAGCAGCAACAGCGCACCGCTGGCGGCGCACATCATGAGGCCGGTCATCACCGTGCGCTTGGGGCCTTTGGCATCCGCCATGCGCCCGGCCTGTGGCCGGCTGAGCAAGGTGGCGACGTACTGAATGCTGATCGCCAGGCCCGCCAGCATGGCGCCGAAACCCAGGTTCGTGTTCACGAAACCGGGCAGCACGGCCAGCGACAGGCCGATGGTCAGATAAGCCATGAAGGTGAACGCGACGGTGCTGAGGATCGGCAGCAGTACGCCGGAGGAGCGACCTTCCAGGGTCGCTGGGGAATGTGAGGCGTCGGCCATGGTGAGGGAAATGCAGGAGAAGCCGGATGGCGAGGGCCATTATAGGCCGCCATGGTGCGGTGCGGCATGCCTGGGTCCGCGTGATGTTTGCCCATTCATCGGAATGACCGCGTCCGCGCGCAGGTAACCATGAATGTTTGGCGGATGGCGCAGGACGTAGGTTGGGTTGGCGCAGCGTAACCCAACGCATCGCTCCGAAAATGTTGGGTTACGCTGCGCCAACCCCAATGGCACTAACTTCAGCATGCTTCTTCAATCTCGCAAGCATATGTTCCCTCCCCTGCGTGCAGGGGAGGGCCAGGGTGGGGTGCGAGCGCAGCGAGCGGCGTGGAGCAGGCGTCGTGGCGAAATGGGCGGCATCGCGTGGTTCTTATCAGGAAATATCACGGCAACATTTGTCTGCACGCTAAAGCCCAAGCAACCCCACCCCAACCCTCCCCTACTGTCGCAGGGGAGGGAGCTGATCTCGGCAAGCATCAAGCTCCTTGGCTTAAGTTAGTGCCATTGGGGTTAGCGCAGCGTAACCCAACCTACGAGGACAGCTACATCACTCGCGTTGCTTCGACCGGCGAAAGGCGCGACGCACGCCACGCCGGCACAAGCACTGCCGACTGGCCAAGCAACACCAACGCAACCACTCCAGCTATCACGTAATCCAGCGACAAGCGCTGCATCTCGAAACGATCGACCAGCAGCGCATTGAGCAACAGCGCCAACACCGTGCCAAGCAGCACGCCGCCAACGCTGATCAACAGATTCTCCGTGCAAAAATACCCGAGGATGTCAGCTTGCGTCGCCCCCAGGGCCCTGCGCACGCCAATCTGCCGACGGCGCTGCCCCACCCAGAAACTGGTCAAGCCCACGATGCCGGCCGCCGTGGTCGCCAGCAATACGGCACAGATCACGCCCATCAGGATCGCCATGCCGCGATCCTTGCGGTACGCGATGGCGCGAATCTGCGTGTATGTCTTCACGTCGCCTTGCCCGATCACACGCAAAGGGTTGGCCGCCAACAGCGCTTGCGGCCCCGTGCTAGCGATGCGTTCCGTCATGCCAGGTTGCGTACGCACCACATAGATCATGCCGCCGCTGAGCAAGTGAAAAGGCACCAGGGTCGACTGCTCCATCCAGGCATTGGAATAACTGCCAATCCATGTCTGCATCCGCTCCACCACGCCGATGATGGTGCTGGGCGGCGCAACACCGACGCAGATCCGCTTGCCGACGGCATCGTCCTTCGGAAAGAGGCGATCCGCCAATGCCCTGGTGATGATGATGACGCGTGGAAGCAAACTATCGCGTGCCCCCATGTCACCTATCTCATCGGCGTGAAAGTTGCGCCCTGCCACCAGTTTCAATCCTAGCGTGGCAAGCGTGTGCTCATCGGCAAAATAGATGGCAGTCGACGAGGCAGGGCTGCGCTGGTCCACGCTGTAACGCACGCCTTTCGACCAGCCACTATCACCTAGCGGATAGGCGTTGCTGGCGTAAGCGTCAACCACGCCGGGAACCTGCCGCAGCGTATCCAGATCGGATGCCATCAACGCTTGCAGTTGCGTTGGCGTGCGTTCGCCAAGCCATTGGTTCTGGATCACCAGCACGCTGGCTTCCTCCACACCGCTGGGCCGCGACAAACGGTTCACACGCGCGTGGATGATAAACAACGCGTTGCAGACAATCGCCAGCGTCAATGCGATCTGCAACACGATCAACACGGTGCCGCCCTTGTGATGCCAGAGCGCGGAGACAATCGGCCTGATCTGCATGCGGAGCCTCCTATTGCGATTTCAATTGCCATGAAGGCTGCACACGCGCCGCCCGCCATGCGGGATAAAGCCCGGCGAGCACGGTCGCCAACACCGCCAGCAGTACCGTCAAACCAACCAGGCCCGCGGTAAGACGCGCGAGTTTGGCGACGCCCGGCTCGAACAACAGCGTTGTTCCATGCATGCCGATGGCCGTCAGCAACAAACCGAGCAAGCCTCCCGCCACACCGATCGCCGCGGCCTCGGCCAGAAATTGGCCATAGACGTGTCTGCGCGACGCACCCAGCGCACGGCGCACGCCGATATCGCCGGCGCGCCGCATGATCTTCGCCAATAAAAGACCCACCGTATTGACCAGGCATACCAACAAAAATCCCGCCGCCACCAGCAGCGATACCCGGGTTTCGGGCGGCACCACACCTTCGTGGTCCAGCCAGGCATTCAGATCGAACAGGCGCACGTTGCTGGCCCATTGAAACCGACCACTGCGTTGTTGCTCGGCGGCGTAGTCACTCAGGAATCGCTGGTAACGTTGTATGGAAACCGCATCCGGCAACTGCACCCACAGCGACACCCACACGCATTCCGACTGCAGCCATCCATCCCATCCCGGCGCGACGGGTTTTGCCGAGGCAGAACAATTATTGTTGCCATTGCTGGCGATGTGCAGATCAATCGCGCGTGTAAATGGCAGGTAATAATCCGGCGCTTCGCCGAAACTGAAGCCATTGTTGACATCGAAGAAACGCGGCTGCAGATTCCAATCGTCGACTACGCCCACGATGCGGTAACCGTGGCCATCCAGATTCAAAGTCCTGCCGATGCTGTTGGCGCCGGCGAACAGGCGCTGATTGAGGCGACGGCTGATTGCGATATCGTTGGCTCGCTGCTCATCGCCAGCGCCGTCCCAGCCATGGCCGTATTGAAATGGCACCTCGAACATGCTGAAGAAATCGGCAGAAGTGGCATACCCGTTCACCGCAAAAGCGCGTTGCTGCAGGCCTGCGTTCGGGATGACGTTGCCCACGACCGGATAGATGGCGGTTTGATGCGCGGCCGCCTTGGCACGCATCAGGGCCATGGCGTCGATGTAGGTCAACGCATCGGGCAGATGGTTACGAGCGGCATTGTTTTGCGGACCGGCATTGTCGATTTGCGGCACGAACAGTTGCGCGGATTTGTCCGGCAGCGGATCGCCGGATACCGCGCGGAAGACGGCGTAGGTCGTCATGGATGCGGCCACGCCGATGGCCATGATGATGATCATCAACGCTGTCAGGGCTGGGCTGCGCTTGAGGCTGTGCAGCGCGAGTTGCAGGTAGTAGATGAACATGAGCGTCCCGTTTCTCGTCAGTGCCGTATGACTCCCCGCTCCCTTCGGGCGCCATGCTCGGAACTTAACGCTCGCCGCAGAGCCTTTCTCCACTTGTCGTCATTCCGGCGGAGGCCGGAATGACGACTCGCTTTGAAATCGCATCAACGGCACCTTAAGCTCGGAGCAATGCCCGCCGCGAGAGGGGCTGGTTCGTCGCGATGACCAGCGTGCGGCGGCACGTTGAAGGCTGCACTCTTTTCGGGACGGCCGGCTTACTGCGAGAGGCGAGCGGCACCCATGCCGGGGCAAACGGTCAACGCAACCGCAACGCACTCCGTGCCGCATGCCGGAACCGCCGGCTCAAATCCAGCCGCGTGCCATCGTGCAGTACGACTTCGGCATGTCCCTGGAACAACGTATGCACTTCCCGGATGCGATTCATGTTGACGACGATGCTGCGATGGATGCGCAGGAAGTGCCCCGGGTCCAGCGAGGCATGCAGATGGCTTAGCGTTTCCCGGTGCAGGTAGGTGCTGCCGCTCGCATGAATGCGTACATAGTTGTCGTCAGCGCGAATCCAATCGATATCTGAAACGGGAATCACGATCGTCCGCTCACCCACCTGGACGCTGATGCGCTTTACGTAGTCGCCGTTGCCTGCTGAAACACGGTGCTGCTGCAGCCCGTGCCAGTGCTTGCGTACCCGATCCATCGCCTGGTCGAAGCGAGCCTGGTCGATCGGCTTGAGCACATAGTCGATCGCGTTCGCATCAAATGCCTGCAAGGCATGATCGGCAAATGCAGTGGTGAACACGATCAACGGAAGCGGCTCGGCGAGCGTGCGATCGTCCAACAAGCTGAAACCATCGCCGCCTGGCATCTGGATATCGAGGAACACCAGATCCGGCTGCAGCGTTGCGATCGCCTGCGTGGCCTCCTGCACGTTGCCGCACTCGCCCACCACATCGACGTCTACATGCGGGGCTAGCGCCTGGCGCAACGCCACGCGCGCAAGGATTTCGTCGTCCACCAACAAGGTGCGCAAGCGCAAGGCGTTCATGCGCCGACCTCCATGAAAGGAAAACGCAGCGCCACGCACGTACCGCCGTCGGCGCGCGGGGATAGATCCATATGCGCCTTGTCGCCGAACATCGCCTGCAAGCGCGCACGGGTATTGCTGAGACCCACGCCTTCGACGGCGCCGCTTGCCGGCAGGCCGAGGCCGTCGTCTTCCACGCACAGCAGCAAGTCATCGCCATCGCGGCGCGCGAGAATGTGCAGCGCGCCGCCGTCGTTCTTGGCCAGCAAGCCGTGACGCAGCGCGTTCTCCACCAGCGGCTGCAGGATCAGGCTCGGCACCATCGCCTTGCCGGTATCGCCGACGTCCACGTGCGTTACCAGCCGATCCTGAAAGCGCACCTGCTGGATGCCCAGATACGACTCCAGAAATTGCATCTCTCGCGCCAGCGGCACTTGTTGGGCATGGCGCTCCTCCAGCGTCAGCCGCAGGAAATCGCTGAGCCGGGCGATCATCAGCTTCGCCTGTTGCGGATCCGCTACGGTCAACGCAGAGATTGCATTGAGCGTGTTGAACAGGAAATGCGGTTGCAACTGCATACGCAGCGCTTGCAGTTGCGATTGCGCCAATTGCGTCTCCAGCTGCGCGTTGCGATAACGCTCGTCGCGCAGCGAACGCCAGGAAGCAAAGCCGCGCAGCACCACCAGCATCATCCAATAGGTCAGCAATGCAAGATGAAACTTGTAGACGGATTCAATGCGCAGCAAGTCACTTAGCGTAAACACGTTCCCTTTGGGATTGGGACCGCACCACCAGAAGAACAACAGCAGCATCACCGTGCTTTGCAAAACAGCAAGGGCGATGCTGCTCGGAATATGCAGCAGCCAGAACCGCCGCCATCCCTGTGCACCCACACGCCCTAGCCAGCTGACGACCGGCGTCAGCGCCATCCACAGATAGAAGTCGATGAAATTCCACGACAGTGAGCGGAACCACGACACGGGATGGCCTTCGCTGATGCCGCCAAGCACGGAGCTTGCCGCATACGATAACGCCAGCATCGTCCAGAAGCCGAACGCCAGGCTGAAAGTTTTCAATTTGTGCGTGCGAATCGACTCGTTCATGCCCCTTCGCCTTGCACCGCTTCACGGCAGCCAACGCAGCGGTAGTGTGCGGACTATGCAAACGCTTTGGAAGCATGCTGCTCGGCTTTCTGCATGCACAACCGTTCGCCCTGGCAAATCGACCGTTTACCCCCGCAAGAACGGCGATCGTCACAAAGCACGTGCCCGCCTGCCAAGGCATGCCGATGCTCGGCACACTCATCAATCCACTGAGGATGCATATGGCGATCTTCACTCAAACCCGTCTGACCGCCATGGCGGCGACCGCTTTGCTCGCTTGCCTGGCCGTTCCGTTACACACGTTGGCCGCGGATGCTAATCAGATGCCGGCCGATGAAACACAGCAGACGGAAGCCGGCGTGATGGCGACCGACACGCATTGGTCCCTTGCCGAAATGACCGGGGACACCGCATGGCTCGATCAGATGCTGCTGCCGGAGTACCGCTCAGTCGGTAACACCGGCACGGTCCACGCCAAGGATGCGATCCTCGCCGGCGCCGCCAAGCGCAAGGGCACCAGCCTGGATCAGGCCAAGCTCAAGTTTGCCGAATATCAGCGGCAGCATCCTTACGGCACCGCGGTGGTCGTGCATGGCAATACGGCGGTGGTGACGTTTTATGACCCGGCACTCGGGCCGCAGAAGGGTGTGCGCTCGTCGGATGTGTTCATTTATGCCGACGGGCATTGGCATGCGTTGTATTCGCAGCATACGGGCGTGCAGGCGTAGCCGCTCACAACTGCTGGAATCTCTCTCCCCTGCGAAGTAGAGAGGGAACCGTTTTTCGCGATGGTTAACTTAAGCACGTATCCCGAAACTTGCGAGGATACGTCCCCTCCCCTGCGTGCAGGGGAGGGCTAGGGTGGGGTGCGAGCGTAGCGAGCGGCGAAGATCAGACGCCGCCGCAAAATGACATACGCCCTAATCGCTTATCAGCAAATATTTTTCGCGAGCTTCGCCTGCACGCGAAAGCCCAAGCAACCCCACCCGAACCCTCCCCTACTGCCGCAGGGGAGGGAGCTGATCTCGGCAAGCATCAAGCTTCTCGGCTGAAGTTGGCGCCATTGCACCTAAGCCAACATCCATTCCGCCGCCTTGCGCGCATGAATCGCCGTCGTATCAAACAACCGCACCTGCGCATCCCGCGCACTCACCAGCATGGATATTTCCGTGCAACCCAGAATGATCGCCTGCGCGCCACGCGCAACAAGTTCCGCCATGATGCGCCGGTATTCCTGGCGCGAGGCATCGACAATGTTGCCCAGACACAGCTCCTCGTACACCACCCGGTGCACCAGCTCGCGATCGGCCTGTTCCGGTACCAACGTCTGCAAACCATGGCGCGCGAGCAGTTCGGCGTAGAACGGCTGCTCCATGGTGAAACGCGTACCAAGCAGACCGACTTTATGAAAGCCGGCAGCGCGAATGTCACCGGCCACGGCGTCGACCACATGCAACACGGGCAGGCGCACGACGGCTTCGATCGCAGGCGCCACCTTGTGCATGGTATTGGTGCAGATCACCAGACCTTCCGCACCGGCACGCTCCAGACGCTGCGCCGCATCCGCCAGCACGCGGCCGGCGGCATCCCAATCGCCGGCATGCTGCAGCGTGGCAATCTCATCGAAATCGACGCTGTAGAGCAGCAGCTTGGCCGAATGCAAGCCGCCCAGCCGAGCCTTGATGGTTTCGTTGATCAGCCGGTAATAGGGAACGGTGGATTCCCAGCTCATGCCGCCGATCAGCCCAAGCGTTTTCATCGTGCGTTCTCGCTGCATACAGGCGCTTAGCATCGCGTAGGCTGGGATGAAATCCCAGCACTGAAGTTCCGCGCTACCCCGCCGATAACCTGGATGAGCACGGCCCCAGCGCCGCGCGGCAGTGACCTGGAGACCGACATGATCAGCACCCAGCCCAACCTCGCCTATCTCAAAGCCGCCTGGGCGGCGCACGCCAGCATCAGTGCGGAGAACTGCCGCCAGAGCTATGACGAGGCCGGCATTTCCTTCGAGCGCGTCAATCATTCCTGGATCGTGCGCAAGAACGACACGCAGGTTTCCACCATGCCGTTGCGCTACACGAGGCAGGAACTGCGCATGGGCTTTCTGGGCCGCATCGAGATGGAAGCGCGCAAAGCCGCGGCGGAAATCGAAAGCGTGCTGCTGCGCGACCTTTCAGTGCCTGACGATCACTTGCTGATCGTGGAGCTGGAGGAATCCATGCGCCACCTACGCCGCCGCGGCCATCGCGCGCTGGCGATTTTCATCGTGCCTACGGCTGCCGCGGCCCCTGAGCAGCGCATCGGCGTGGAAATTCAGGCTTTTCTGGATGCCCCGCGGGCATGCCTGTATGCGCATGCGCTGCAAGCGGATGGCGGTACCGGCACCGATTTGCTGGCGGCCTGCTCCAAACGTGAACGCCATCCCCGTGCGCAAACGTATGGTGAGCTGGGACAACACATCGTCGCCACGCTGCACGATGCGTTAGAGAAATTTGCTGCCAGCCGCCGCCAGCCCGCTGCACATTGATTTCCGCCCTGGCGCAGGGCTTACAATCATTCACGACTTTTTCACCCGCTCCAGGGGCATCGTCGCCCTCTTTGCAGGGCAAGTGTTTGGAAAAGGCGTCGAGCGTGTTGAGCAAGCTACCACCCAAGGCGGGCGAGCGTACCTCCGTGTCGCCCGACTTGAATTTACTGAGCCACCTGCCGCTGCCGATCTACATGACCGACGCGGAAGGGCGGATCACCTACTTCAACGACGCCGCCGTGGCGTTCGCCGGGCGGCAGCCTGCTCTGGGCGAACTGTGGTGCGTGACGTGGCGGCTGTTTCTGCCGGATGGCACGCCGCTTTCGCATGATGAATGCCCCATGGCCATCGCCTTGCGCGAGCGCCGCCCTGTGCGCGGCATGGAAGCGGTGGCGGAACGTCCCGATGGCCGGCGCGTGCCGTTCATGCCCTACCCCACGCCGCTGTTCGACGAGCACGGTGAGTTGGTCGGCGCCATCAATGCCCTGGTCGATCTGACAGACCGCAAGCACGCGCAGGCGCAGTTGGCGCAAGCCCAGGCCCTGGCCGCGACACAGGCGTCGGAGGGCGACGTACAGCACACGGAAATGGTGGAAAACCTGGCCCGCTCAAAGCGTGATTTTGAACTGCTGGTGCGCAGCGTTTCGGACTACGCAATCTTCATGCTGGATGCCACCGGCCACGTCACCAGTTGGAACAGCGGCGCGGAGAAGATCAAGGGCTATCGCGCCGAGGAGATCATCGGCCGCCACTTTTCCGTGTTCTATACACCGGAAGACGTGGCCGCCGGCATTCCGCAACTTGCCTTGACGACCGCGCTGCACGACGGACGTTTCGAAACGGATGCCTGGCGCGTACGCAAAGACGGCACACGCTTCTGGGCAAACGTAGTCTTGGATCCGGTGTGGAACAACGGCGAGCTGGTCGGTTTTGCCAAGGTCACACGCGATGCCACCACCCGCCGCAATGCGGAATTGGCGCTGTTCGAAAGCGAGCGCCGCTTCCGTGGCATCGTCAACACCGCGCTGGACGCCTTTGCGCAGATCGACGAATCCGGCCGCATCAGCGAGTGGAACCCGCAGGCGCAGGAACTGTTCGGGTGGTCGCGCGAGCAAGTGCTCGGCAAACCGCTCATTACGCTGTGCTTTCCGCATGACGACAGCGCGGCATCGGAATGGCTGGAATCGGCGTGGCAGCAAAAGCCGGTGCGGCAGACGCATCAACTCACGGCGATGAACCGCTCGGGGCGGCGCTTCACCGCCGAGTTGAGCGTCAGCGTACTCTCGCTCGCCTCCGGTCCCGCGATGTGCATCTTCATGCGCGACCTCACCGAAAAAATCCAAATGGAAACACAGCTGCGGCAATCGCAGAAGATGGAAGCGCTGGGACAACTCACCGGCGGCATCGCGCACGATTTCAACAACATCCTGCAAGCCATTTCCAGCTCGCTGGAAGTAGTGGAAATCATCGGCCGCCGTGCCCAGTTCACTGCGGCCGACAAGCACATCCAGAATGCGCTGGGCAGCGTGCGCCGCGCCGCCGGGCTCACGCATCGCCTGCTCGCCTTTGCCCGCCGCCAGGCCTTGGATCCGCAAGCCGTGGACGTAGGTTCGTTGATCGCCAGCATGAGCGAATTGCTGCGCCATTCGATCGGCGAACACATCGCGCTGGAACTGGCGCTGCCGGAGGAACTCTGGACCGCGCACTGCGATGCGAATCAGCTCGAGAACGCCATTCTCAACCTTGCCATCAACGCGCGCGATGCGATGCCGCAAGGTGGCCGCCTGCGCATCGAAGCATCCAACGTCAACGGTGACGATCCGTCCGCCTTCAGCGTGCTTAATCCGGACAACAACTACATCAAGATCGTGGTGGCCGATAGCGGCACCGGCATGCCGGCGGACGTGCGGGAGCGTGCGTTCGATCCCTTCTATACGACCAAGCAGGTGGGACAAGGCACCGGGCTCGGTCTGTCCATGGTGTACGGTTTCGCGCGCCAGTCCGGCGGCCATTGCTCGATCGAAAGCGAACTGGGCGAAGGTACGCGCATCATCCTGTTGCTGCCGCGCTACGTCGGTCCGGCGCAGGCGCGCGGTGAATGGGTGGCGTCGCAAGAACGGCCGGCCGCAAGCGGCGAACATATCCTGCTGGTGGAAGACCAGAGCGTCATTCGCGATGCCATCACCGAGGTGCTCAACAAGCAGGGCTACGAAGTGACGCAAGCGTCGGATGGCCTGGAAGGTTTATCGATTGCCATGGCCGGCCAAACCTTCGACCTGATCATCACCGACATCGGCCTGCCCGGCATCAGCGGACGCAGCCTGGCCGACACGGTGCGCAGCCAGCAGCCGCACGTGCCGGTGTTGCTCATCACCGGATACGATCCCACCGCCGTTCACTCATCGCCAAGCCTGCCGGCCGGCATGGCCTTGCTGCCCAAGCCCTTCAATGTCGACACCTTGGCCGAGCAGGTGCGGCGGTTGATTGAGTGGCGTCGTTCGCAGCGCGAATCCATGTAGATTGGGGTGAGGCGCAGTCGAACCCCAACACGGGATCGCTGCGGCATGGCGATGTTGGGGTAGCGTGCCACTCACTCGAGACAACGCCATGATGAAACCCCTCTCAGGGGCCGTCATTCCCGCAAAAGCGGAGGCGCTTTTCAACAGCGAATGCTGGTCAATCCATCTTCGCTTTTGCATCAGAGCAACATGGATGATTCGCTTCGCTTACCCCTTCGGGGCCATCCTTCGGATGTTCTCCGCGCTGCGCGCTACGTCCTGCTTTCGCGGGAATGACGGCCATGAGGCAGGGAATGTGTTTCATGGCAACCTGCGGCGCAACAGCCATCACATGCGCGCGCGCAAATTCTCCAACGCACTCAGCAATGTGCTCACGCTATACGGCTTGTGCAAAAACAGGTCGTAACGCGCGTGATGCGGCGGAAACTGCGATTCGGGCACCGCGCTGCATAGAATGATCGGGCCGGCGTAACCCGCCTCGCGCGCGCGTTCGATCATCTCCAGCCCCGACATCATCGGCATCATGAAATCGGTGATGACCAGTTGCGGCGGCTCCTGCAGGATGAGGTCCAATCCGTAGCGTCCATTGGACGCCGTGGTGACGTGGTAGCCGTAGTATTCCAGCATGCCACTGGTTACCGCCGAGACATCCGGGTCGTCCTCCACCAGCAAGATACGTAACATCGGCTCAATCCGCCTGATCGGAAGCGGTAGCCTTGGGGTCTATGCCAAGCGACAGCCCCTGCTCCCCCATGTGAAACGGTTGCACGCGCGGATCAAAGTGCCGATCGCGCATCTTGATGATGGATATGTAGCGTTGATGCGTGTGATGACGGCGCGAAATGTTGAGCACGATCACATTGTCGACCATCGCCGAGAGCTCATCCGTGGGCATGGCGCGATCGACTTCCAGCTCCTTGCATTCCTGCGTGTATACCACGGTGGCGCCGCATTCGCGCAATTGCAAGCTCAATGCATTGATCAGGTAAGGCAGGCGTTCTCGATACACCAGGCTGTCGCGCAACACCACGATGCCGTCGATGAAAACGCGCTTGGCGCCAATCGCCTTGGCGTGCTGCACGACGCCGTGCGCCACTTCATCGACGATCAGCTCCGCCGGCGAGAGCCACAACAAGCGCAGCACGTTCTGGTCCGCCAGCTGATCCAGATCGAACCCCAGCTCCCGCGCACGCGCGCGCAAGCGCGACGGGCTCTCGTAGAAGCTCAGCATCAATGCCGGCGCCTGCGCCGTCGCCTGGGATGCGAAATACATGCCCAGTGTCGTCTTGCCGGAGCCGGTCGGCCCCAGGATCAGCGTCGCCGATTCGGCAGGAAGCCCGCCGCCCAGCAGCCGATCGAGATCCGGCAAACCGGTGCCGACGCTGGTATTCGGATGCGGCCGCGGCGGCATGTCACTGATGCAGCTTTCCATGCGCGGATACACCTCCACGCCGTTCGCACTGATGCGCAGGCGATGCTTGCCGCCCAGTATCGGTGCGCCACGATGCTTGCGTACCTGGATGCTCTGCACGGCGCGGTAGTCAAAGGTGTCGTTGTTGATTTCGATCCAGCCGTCGACCATCGTGTGTTCGGGGCTGCTCACTTCGCGGGCCTGATGGGTCAGCATGACCAGCACGGCGCCGGCCATGGCCGCCACGCCCTGCAAGGCGTGAATGAAGGAGCGGAATTCATTCTCCGAAGCGAGCGACTGCACCACGAACGTACCATCCAGCACCATGGCCGTCGCATCGTGGCGTTTCAGCTCGTGCTGCACCAGCTTCAAAAGACCCGGCAGCCCTTCGCGCTCCAGCACGCCGTAAGCGCTGATGTACTCCATGCGCGAAGGCACCACGTCGCGATCGAAAAACGCCATCTGGCTGACGTAATTGAGCATGCGTGCGCTCGATTCGGCCAGCAGCGACATGTACAGCGCCTTGCCGCCGGCACGCACGTGCGCATAGCAGAATTGGTTGGCAAGCAGGGTTTTGCCGGCGCCCGGCGGTCCTTGGATGATGTACGCCGAGCCGCGCAGAAAACCGCCGCCCATCAGGCGATCCAGCCCTTCCACCCCTGTGGAGATTTTTTCCATCGCTAACCGCTCTCCCCGCTTTTTTGTTGGCCGATCATACGTGCCATTCGCCCAGCCCAACAGTGGCAGGTGGCGTGGCAAGCGGATGTGCAGCACCCAGCTTGATGTCCGTCACGCGCCGGCGGGTATGATGATTCACTACCGAACCAGGTTATCGAGGAAACAGCGATGAAGCGCATCGCCCTTGCTGTGGTTCTTGCATTGTCTGCCAGCCCAATCGTGGCCGCGGGCCAGGCGCCCGGCGTGCAGCGCATCAATCCTGCCGCGCTGGGCACGCCACATGGTTATACGCATGTCATCGCGGTGGATGGTGGGCGCACGGTATACATCGCCGGCCAGGTACCGCTCGATCAACACGGGCAGCTTGTGGGCGCCAACGATTTTGCGGCGCAAGTGCGGCAGACATTTGAGAACTTGAAAGCCGCGCTGGCGGCCGGCGGCGCAGGTTTCTCCGACGTCGTCGAGATGACGACGTATGTCACCGACATGTCGCAGATAGATACCTATCGCAAGATCCGCAACGAATACATGAGCGGCCCCATGCCCACCGCCAGCCTGGTGGAAGTGAAAGGGCTGTTCCGCAAGGACGTGATGCTGGAAGTGAGCGCGGTGGCTGTCGTACCTGTGCCGATGCACGTGCCGGTGAAGCCGGCCGAACACACGCCCAAGGGTTGAGTCGCTGCCGCGGCAGCTCGCACAGACTACGCCATTTCAAAATCGGGCCTATCAAACGTCTCCTCTCCAACCGGCCCTGCGCCGGTTGCGCCCTTGGCTACCCGAATGCGGAGACGTCGTGTCCATGCCCCTGCAGGAAGTCGAACAGCAATTGGCCGAACTGGCCGGCGCCATGCCGGAACTGTTGAAACACAGCCAAGGCGTGGAGTTCTGGATCGAGTTCATGGACCGGGCCGATGCGATCCGCAACCGCGTGGCCATCGACCAATACGACTGGGTCACCGAACGTATCTACGAAGTGCTGGCGTCCTACGGCATATCCACGCCCTCGCGCTGGATCCTTGCCGCGGCCGCCAGCGCCGGCTGAACGATTCAAGCTTCCCGCCAGTCGACCGATAAGGTTTTTCAGGACCCCAATGTTGCGGGGCCTTGGGAGGCCCGCCATGACTACTTCTTCCGTCGTCGCAGCGCTGATGCTGCACAATCAGTCCTGCACCCACTGCCGCATGGGCGAACCGTGCGTGGTGACCGAGCGCATCCTCGACGAATGGCTGCACCGCGAGGCTGCGACGCACGCCGAAACCGTCATGTCGGCATGGCCCACCGAAGACGCAGCCTGAGCCGATCCCGGCTAAGCTACCCCCACTCCACGCAAGGTGAGGGGCTTATGCATTCGCATCCGTTGTTTGGATTGTTCGCCGCCGTCCTGGCCGTGATTCCAGCCTGGAAAATCGTTTCGAAAGCGGGCTACCACGGTGCCTGGTCGCTGCTGATCTTCGTACCGCTGGTCAACATCATCATGATGTACGTCTTCGCATTTAGCGTTTGGCCGATGGAGCGCGGGCGTACGTAGCTTGTGTAGGCTGGGATGCAATCCCAGCACTCGCATCGACACGACATTTTTCAAAGGCCCGAACTCAACTCCCTCCCCTGCGTGCAGGGGAGGGCTGGGGTCAATGTTCCGAAATTAAGGTTTTCAGTCGCCTCAGATCCGATACTCGTCATTCCAGCGAAAGAAAGCTGGAATGACGAGCAAAAGTTTTCGGCAATTGAAAAACCTTAAGTTCGGAGCATTGGGGCTGGGGTGTGGTGGCGCGAGCAAAGCTCGCTTCCGGCTACGCCGGAATAAGCCTGCACCTGGATGAAACATCATCGCGAGATTGCTTCACTTCACCCCACCCCAACCCTCCCCTACTACACGTAGGAGAGGGAGCTTTTCCGGCGAGATATGTTCTGCACGCCGCTTACTGCCGCGACGCCCCCAGCAAGCCCACCTTGTAACCCGCTTCGCGCAACCGCCCGGTGGCCTTCATGCTCAACACCACCAGCATCACCAGGTTCACCAGCGGCACAAAACACCCGATCACCAGCAACACCTTGGTGCCGGTGGAATGCCCGAAACCGCCGCACAAACGAAGAATGCCGATGATCGCCATCACCAGCGCAACCAAGCTCAATGCGAGGGCGAGACCTGGGGAATTCCTCGCCGCCACAGTCACGAAATTCAAGATGATCGAATAGATCACCAGTTTCTGCCCGCTGGCGATCTGCTCCAGATCGGCACTGTCGGACGGCGAATGATCTTCCACCTGTGCACGCGGCGCCTGATACGGATTGTCGTTGCTCATGAGTCCCCCTGCTTGTGCGGTAACACGAATAAACCTGCCGCTTGCAGCACAGGTACGCGATGAGAAGTCAGCCCCCTGGCGGCCCGCGGAGCGGATCGTCAAAGCACCTTGCACACGTGCCGGAACAAGCCGCGCAAGCCAATGCATGCGGCGCCGGCCATAGCCTTTGACGAAAATGTTATCTAAATACCATTGACACACAAATGTTATCTTGATACCAATGCACACCACGGGCTGTCCGTATCTCGGGGAGGGGGTCGTGGACATGAGTGGTTTGCCGCACATTCGCCGCCGTCTTTGCACGGCTGTTCTCCTGGGCTTGATGGCCCCGCTATGCGCCACGGCGCAAACACAGGACGGCAGCAACCAGCCGGCCTCAAGCGCGGCACCAGCCGTGCCGCAAAAAGCCAGCGCACAGAAGCCGCGCACCGGCACGCAGCAGACAGCCCAGCTAGGCACCATCATCGTCACCGCCAACAAGCGCGAAGAGCGCCTGCAGGACGTGCCGATGGCGGTGTCCGTGCTCGATGACACGAAGCTGCAGCGCCAGAACGCGCTCAGCTTTACCGACTATGCGTCACAAGTGCCGGGCCTCAATGTGATCTCTTCCGGCGAAGGCTGGACGCAGCTGGTACTGCGCGGCATCACTTCCGGCGGCAGGCAGCCAAACGCAACCGTCGGCACGTATATCGACGATACGCCGTTCGGATCGAGCACGGTGTATTCGGCCGGCAGTGTGCTCACACCCGATATCGATCCCAGTGACCTGCAACGCATCGAAGTGCTGCGCGGCCCGCAAGGCACGCTGTATGGATCGAACACGCTGGGCGGCCTGATCAAGTTCGTCACCACGCCGCCGGATGCCACACAAGCCAGCGCGCACATCGGTTTCAGCACCAGCAGCGTGCAAGGCGGCGGCAGCGGTTATGGCGCACATGCCACGGTCAATTTGCCATTGATCACGGACAAGCTCGCCCTGCGCGTGAACGTGTACGACCGCGACGATCCCGGCTACATCCGCAACATCACCACTGGCAAGAACGAGATCGACGAAGCCAAGGTCAGTGGCGGGCGCGCGCAATTACTGTGGACGCCGAACGACAAGGTGTCGGTACGTTTCTCCGCGCTGGCGCAGAATCTCAACAGCGATGGCCTCGCCAATCAAGGCATCGACATCGATCCCACCACCTTGCGACCGGTATACGGCTGGCCCAACCAGGCACGCGCCGCCAGCACCGGTTTGTTCAAGATCAAATATCGCCTCTACGATCTGACCGTGAACGCGGATTTCGGCTGGGCCAGGCTTGTTTCCACCACCAGCTACGGCACGCTGGGTTTCAAGGAAAACACCGACATTACGGCGCTCTACGGTCCGGTGCTCAATCCGTTGTTTGGTTTGACGAATGGCGGTTATTCCGAGCTGCAACCTATTGCATTAAACAAAGTCACGCAGGAATTGCGCCTGCAATCACCGGCGGATCAAACCTGGGAATGGCGCGCTGGCGTGTTCTTTACGCACGAGCACACCACCGACAACCAGAGCATCCTGGCTTTCGATGCCAACACCGGTGTACCCATCGATTTGCCAACGCTGGGTGTCATCGCCGAAGGGCCGGCGATCTTCCGCGAGTGGGCGGGCTATGGCGATCTCACCTGGCATGCCACCTCGCAGCTCAGCATTCTGGTTGGTGCGCGCTACAGCAACGATTACACCTCCTACACGCAGACCAGCCAGGGCCTGCTGATCGGCCCTACTGACTTCACCATCGTCGGCCACGATCATCCGGTCACGTATCTGTTCAACCCCAGCTACAAATTCAGCGACGACGTGATGGCGTATATCCGCGTCGCTTCCGGCTTCCGTCCCGGCGGACCGAACGTGGGCGTACCGCCTGGGTTGGGCGCACCGCTTACGTTCGAACCGGATCGGCTGGTGAATTACGAGTTCGGCTTGAAAGCGCTGATGCTCGACAAGCGCATGAGCTTCGATGGCGATGTGTTCTACATCGACTGGAGCAAGGTGCAGCTCACCACCACTGTGGGCGGCATCAGCTTTCTCGGCAATGGCGGCAAGGCGACCAGCAAAGGCGCGGAATTGAACTGGACCTTCAAGCCGCTGCGCGGGCTCACGCTTCTGGCGAATGCCACCTATACGAAAGCCGAGCTGGCTGCGGATACGCCCACCGGCAGCATCTATGGCCTGAAAGGCGATGCGCTGCCTTACGTGCCGAAGTGGAGCGCGAACGTGGGCGCGGATTACGACTTTCCGATTGCCGGCGATTGGTCCGGTTTTATCGGCGGCAACTTCAGCTACATCGGCGCACGTGCTTCGGAATTCAATCCGGTGCCAGGGCCGCGCGTGCGCCTTCCCGCTTACAACAATATCGATCTGCACGCGGGTGTGAATGTCGCCAACTGGACGGTCGAGGTATATGCCAAGAATCTCGCCAACCAACGCGGCATTACCGCGGTGTGGCCGGAAACGATCAATCCACTTGGTAGTCCGTTCCAGGCGACGTACCAGACGCCGCGCACGATCGGCATGTCCGCCAGTCTCGATTTCTGAGCTTCTTTCTCATGCTTCCCCTGCATGGAGTATCCGCATGAATCGCCACGTACGACGCTTGGTGGCCTTGTTCGCCGGTTTTACCGCCAGTATCGCGATGGCGCAGACGGCACCGCCGGCACCTCTCGGACCCACCACGGCAGCACCGCAACCCATCGGCAACACCGAGACGGCGCCACCTGCGATGACGCCACAGGACCTCACCGCGTTCTTTGATGGACTGATTCCCTTCGCACTCCAACGCAGCGATATCGCTGGCGGTGTGATCGTGGTCGTGAAAGACGGCAACGTGCTTTTCACCAAGGGCTACGGCTATGCCGACCTCGCAAAACGCACGACACCCTCGCCGGAGAACACCCTGTTCCGCCCAGGCTCGGTCTCCAAGCTGTTCACCTGGACATCGGTGATGCAGCTGGTGGAGCAAGGCAAGCTGCAGCTGGATCGCGATATCAACGATTACCTGGATTTCAAGATTCCACCTTACCAGGGCAAACCCATCACCCTGCGCAACCTGATGACGCATACGCCGGGTTTTGAAGATTCCGCCAAGGGCCTGATACCGGCGTCCGTCGATGAAGTGAACCTGGAGCGTTACCTGAAAACGCATATTCCCGCGCGCATTTTTCCACCGGGCGAGATCGTGGCGTATTCCAACTACGGTTGCGGTTTGGCCGGCTATATCGTGCAGCGTATTTCCGGCGAACGCTTCGACGACTACGTCGCCAACCATATTTTCCAGCCGCTGCAGATGACGCATTCCAGCTTTGCGCAACCGCTGCCGCCAGCGTTGGCGCCGATGCTGTCGCAGGCCTACAAGACGGCTTCGGATGGTACGCCGCAAGCGTTCGAACTGGTCGATCCGGCGCCGGCAGGCTCCTTGAGCTCCACCGCCATGGACATGGCGCATTTCATGATCGCGCAACTGCAGAACGGCCAGTACGGCAATACGCGCATCCTGCAACCACAAACCGCCGAGCTGATGCACAGCCCGCAGTACATACCGGCACCCGGCATCAATGGTTTCGACCTGGGCTTCTATCAGGAAAACCGCAACGGCCTGCGCATCATCGGCCACGGCGGCGATACGGTGTATTTCCATAGCGACCTGCATTTGCTGCTGGACAAGAACATTGGCGTGTTCATGTCCTTCAACAGTGCCGGCAGCCCGGACGCGCACGGCACGTTGATGGTGCGCACGGCCATCTTCGATGCCTTCCTCGATCGCTATTTCCCGTATACGGAACCGGCCAAGCCGACGCTCTCCACCGCCAAGGCCGATGCCGCCAAAGTGGTCGGTTGGTATCAGGCCAGTCGCCGCAACGAGAGCGCCTTGCGCATGCTTTATCTCACCGGACAGGTCAACGTCGGCGCGCAACCCGACGGTACGCTGCTGATTTCCTTCCTCACCGATTACGCGGGACAACCCTTGCGCTGGCGTGAGGTGGGGCCGCTGCAATATCAGGAAGTGAATGGACAGGACAAGCTCGCCTTCGTCACCAACCCGGATGGCAGTATTCGTTACTGGGCGACGGATTATCTGCCTGGCGTGGAAGTGTTCCAGCGCGTGCCCGGCTTCAAGGGCATGGGCAGCGTAGGTGTGCTGGTCGCCATCGCCATCGTGGTGATGCTGGCGGCGATGCTGATCTGGTTCGTCGGCTGGCGCGTGCGTCGTCACTACCATCGTTCGCTCGATCTCTCGCCAGCGTTGCTGCGCACTCGCTTGCTCTCGCGTCTTGGCACGTTGGCGATGCTGGTCTGCGTGCTGGGTTGGGTCGCCTTGCTGGTTGCCGCAGGCATCGACGAAAACGTGCTGCTGCACGGCTCGGCCACACCGTGGATGGTGCTGCTGTATGTGCTTGGCGTGATCGCGCTGCTCGGTGCCATCGCCATCGTCGTGCACACGTGGCGCAACTGGCGTCCCGCCGAGCGCAGCCGTTGGGTACGCGTGGGCGAAACCTTGCTCGCGCTGGCAGCGATCTATCTGTTCTGGTTCATCCTGGCCTTCGGCTTGGTCAGCTTCAGCACCAGTTATTGACGAGGGAATCTCATGACCAAGCTCTGGCAAGCGCCACTCACTTTGCGCGCAAGCATCGAAAAACGCCCGCTGACGCACGCGTTCCACATCACCGGTTACACGTTCACCGAAAGCGAAGTGCTGGTGGTTTCTCTGCAGGATGGCGAACGCGTGGGACGCGGCGAAGGGTTGGGCGTGTATTACCGCAACGACACGCCAACCTCCATGCTCACGCAGATTGAGGCACTGCGCGAACGCATCGAACTGGGCATCACGCGCGAACAGCTGCAGGAGCTGCTGCCACCCGGCGGCGCACGCAATGCACTCGATTGCGCGCTGTGGGATCTGGATGCCAAGCGCGCAGGCAAACCGGTATGGCAACTGGCCGGCATGCCCGCGCCGCAGCCGTTATTGACCACCTTCACCTTGAGCGCCGACGAACCCGAGGTGATGGCGGAAAACGCACGCCAGCTCACCGATGCGCATGCGCTCAAACTCAAATTGACCAATGATCACCGCAATGCGGAACGTGTACGCGCCGTGCGCGCAGCGCGTCCCAGTGCATGGATGATGGTGGATGCCAACCAGGGCTTTACACGCGACTCTTTGCAGGATGCCCTGCCCGCTTTCGTGGAAACCGGCGTCGCCGTAGTGGAGCAACCTTTCCCGGTTGGCAGCGAGAACTTGCTCGACGGCTTGAACTCCCCCATTCCGCTCGCCGCCGACGAAAGCGTGCAGGATCACCGCGATCTGCAGAAGCTGGTGGGACGCGTGCAGATCATCAACATCAAGCTGGACAAATGCGGCGGACTCACCGAAGCATTGACGATGGCGCGCATGGCACGCGATCTTGGCTTCAAGCTGATGGTAGGGAATATGGGCGGATCGTCATGGTCGATGGCGCCGGCGTTCGTGCTGGGCTCGCTGTGTGCGGTGGTGGACCTGGATGGGCCGGTGTATGTGGCAACGGATCGCACGCCGGGGGTGAGTTATCGGGATGGGCGGATCTGGTGTGCGGATGAGGTGTGGGGTGGGCCATAGTGCGCCGATATGCGACGAGGGACATCCACTCGCCGGATCAACCCCCTCCCCTGCGTGCAGGGGAGGGTTGGGGTGGGGTAAGGCCAACCTTGCGACTCAACGCATCTATGCGCCACACCGACTCCGGCGTAGCCGGAGGCGAGCTTCGCTCGCATCACCCCACCCCAGCCCTCCCCTGCACGCAGGGGAGGGAGCCATACATCTCGCACTGAATCCATAGAGGAAAGCCGCGCATGCCCACCAACAACCCGCGCGAGCGCAACTGGTTCGGCCACCCGCCCGGCCTCACCATCCTGTTCCTCACCGAAATGTGGGAGATGTTCTCCTTCTTCGGCATGCGTGCGCTGCTGGTCTACTACATGACCAAGCACCTGGATATCCAGCAGGAATACGCCTCGCTGATCTACGGTGTCTACGCTGCCTTCGTCTACTTCACGCCCGTATTCGGCGGCATCGTCGCCGACCGCTGGCTGGGCAAGCGCAAGGCGGTGATCATCGGCGGCGCGACGATGGCGCTGGGGCATTTCATGATGGCCTCCGAGCCGCTGTTCTATCCCGCGCTCGCCACCATCGCGCTCGGTAACGGCTTGTTTCTCCCCAGCCTGGCCAGCCAGATCGAAGGCCTGTATCGCGACGGTGATCCGCGCAGCAAGAGTGCTTACAACGTGTACTACGTGGGCGTGAACATCGGCGCCTTCATTGCACCGCTGATCTGCGGCAGCCTGGGCGAAGCCTATGGTTGGCACTGGGGTTTTGCGGCCGCCGGCATCGGCATGCTGACCTCGCTGGTGATCTACCTGGGCGGCCAGCACCATCTGCCGCGCGAGATTCAACGCACCGATGCCAACCAGCCGGCACGCCCGCCGCTCGATCAATCGGTATGGCGTCGGCTGGCATTCCTGCTCGGCGTGGCGGCGATCATCGTGGTGTTTCGCGGTGCCTATGAGCAAGTCGGCAACACCATTGCGCTGTGGGCGGACGAAGGCGTGAATCGCCAGGTCACGGCCAGCTGGAGCATTCCCATGACCTGGTTCCAGTCGCTGGATTCGCTCGTGGTGTTCACGGCTACACCGTTGCTGCTGGCGCGCTGGTCACGCCTGGCCAAACGCGGCATTGAAACACCGTGGCTGCACAAGATGGCCTTCGGCGCCGCGGTGGTGGGGCTCTCCTACGTTTTGCTGGCCGCGGTGGCCGCCTGGGCCGAAACGCATGGCACGCGTGCGCATTGGGCGTGGCTCACCGGCTGGTTCGTGCTGATGACGCTGGGCGAGTTGTACATCCTGCCGGTGGGTTTGGGCCTGTTCGGGCGCATGGCGCCGGAAGGTTTTCGCGCCACCTGCATCGCCATCTGGTTCTTCGCCGGCTTCTTCGGCAACCTGCTGGCCGGCGCGCTGGGCACCTTGTGGACGCCCTTGTCGCATGGCTGGTTCTTCGCACTGATCGGCGGCGTGGCCGGCCTGGCCGCCTTGCTGCTGTATGGGGTCGGCGTGCGCATGGGACAGGTGGAAAAGCGCGAGAATGCAGGCCTGGCCGCCATGCTCTCCCGGTAAACCGATGACGACACCCAAGGACCTGCAACAGATGCTCAAGGATCGCTGGGACGGCTTCACCGCGTCCGAGCAGAAGATCGCCCATTACCTGCTGCACAACATCCGCGACCTGCCGTTCGAAACCGCTGCATCACTGAGCAAACGCGTCGGCGTCAGCCCCATGACCGTTGGCCGCTTTCTGCGCACGCTGGGCTACGACGGCCTCAACGAATTGAAGGAAGCACTGCGCGGCGACGGCAGCTGGCGTCATCTCTATAAAGAGCCCGAACAACCCAAGGACACCGACGCGGTAGCCGCCCATCTGCAATCGGAAATTCGTGCACTCACCGACGTGCACGCGCTGGTCGGCACCAAGGAATGGAAATCGGTGACGAAACTGCTGATGACCGCCGACCGCGTTTCCGTCGCCAGCTTCCAGCACGCCGCCTTTCTCGCCGAAGGCTTCGCCAAAACGCTGGAGCATCTGCGCCCACGCGTGTCGTTCCATTCCGGCAACGACGGCGCCTATATCGACATGCTGCTCGACTCCACCCGCAACAGCTGCGTGGTGCTGCTCGACATGCGCCGCTACTTCAAGCAGTTCCGCGTACTGGCCGAAGAAGTCGCCGCACGCGGCATCCCGCTGGTGATGATCACCGACACCGACTGCTACTGGGCCCGCGACCTCACCCCGCACGTACTGATGATCCGCCCCAGCTGGGTATGGCACAGCTACAGCGCCTACACCACCTTGTTCAGCCTGCTCGCCACCTCGTTCGTGCAGGAGATGGGCGAAGAAGTGATGGAGCGGTTGGGCGACGTCAACGAGCTGCGGCAAAAGCTGGTGGGGTATTTGGGTACGGGTGTGCGCGAGCCGTCGGCGAGTGTAGGCAAGCGCAAACCCAAAAAACCTAGCTGACCCTGTAGGCTGGGATGCAATATCAGCATTCGACGCCTATGCATGCTGGGATTGCATCCCAGCCTATGCGCTGAGCAACTTAAGGAAACCGCGCATGACATCACATCGCAAAGCAAGCTTGGCGTGGATGACCCTGATGTGCCTGTCGAGCACGATAAGCCACGCGCAGTTGCCCAAGGCTCAAGAACACAACGCGTACCAGGCAATCATTCCGCTAACCGTCGTACCCTACCCCTGTGTATCGGTGCAGGGACATGGTGCTCGCATTTTGCTGTCGAGAAACGATCTCGTCGCGCTCAGCACCAGCGATGCCAAGGATTCCACCGAACCCAAGCAGCGCCTTGCCTTTCTTGCTGTGCAGCGCGCCAAGGAACTATTGGCGAAAGTGTCCTCTACCCAGGATGACTCTGGCTGCGCCATGGCCATACTCGCCAAACACGCAGATTTGGATGCGCTGTATGTAGTCAGCTATTTGCTGGAACAAGGCAAAGCCGCCGTCATGCGAGATGGGAAACATACCCCCGAGCTGCAGATTCTCGTGGGTCAATCGCCTGGACCGGCGATGTGCATGGAAAACTTCGAGTTTTCGGACGGAAAGGTATTCTTTTCAGTACTCACATGGGTCGTGTAAGACACGGTCCTTAGGCTGGGGATGCAATCCCAGCATTCGATGCCACACCCATGCTGGGATTTCATCCCAGCCTACGTGCTGCACCAATACAGCACCATGCAACCCCACGCCACAGAACCGGCACTCACTGGCGAAGGGCCTTATCAGCGCTCAGATATCCAGATCGTCCAAACGACCTGTGCTATCGGTCATTCCAGCAGCAATAACTCTGTCATCAAGGCAATCGACGGCATGCATACCGGAGAGCAGTACCACCACGTTATTCAGAGCTCGCCACGAGACCGGACGGTGCGGGATCAGTTTCAGAAGCTCGCGCTGGATCTTTTACCCAAGGGCGCCGATGTGCTGGATTTTGGTGCCGGCACCGGTATTGATGCGCGCGTATTTGCCACGCGGGGACACCGTACGTTCGTCTACGAGCCTTCGGAGGCGATGCGCGGGTACTTGCTGCAACACTGCCGCGATGAAATTGCAGGGGAACGCATCGTCCCGCTTACGTCGCCACTTGCCTGCACGGTAGCGGGAGTGACAGCGAACTTCGCCGTGCTCAACCACTTTGAGGATCACACCGCGCTCTTTGATGAATTATCGCGCGTCGTCCATAAGGGCGGGTTCGTGCTGGCCAGCATGCTTAGCCCTTATTACCTGGGTGACGCGCGTTACGGCTGGTGGCGGAAGAATCTGCTAAATCTGCTGCGGCATGGGCGGTATGGCATCGCCAGTGAAAGCCGCATTCATCGCTTCACGCCACAGGTCGTGGCGCAGGCGGCGGCACCGCATTTCAAGCTGGAACACGTTACGCCGCGTGGCCTTGGATTGGCGACCCATCTTTATATGTTCCTGCTGTTCCGGCGGCTCTGACATGCTGAAAGAATGGCTGAGGCCGCTCGTACGTCCGCTGCCGCAATGGTCGCCGGTTGCGATTAATCCCCCGTCGCGGGTGATAACCGCCACCCTGCACGGGAACGGCCACTCGGCAGACGTCACGACGGACCATACAGTGGCCTCGCTCAATCCGCTCACGGTCGCCAGCAGCATCGATGCCGGCGAACGCGCGCTGCTTGAATACAACGATAGCGCTACGGGAAAAACGCTAGGCGTTCTGCGCCTGACAAGAACCGGCTCGATAACGGCGGAAAGTTCTTCCATCACGCTGTATGGCGTCGCAGCCGGCGAACATCATTGCCTCGGATGGCCTCGTCGTACATGGAACGCATGGCTGCAAAACCGCAGCATGCTGAAAAACAGCCGCTCGAACCATCTGAACATGGAACCTGCCGCGGCCCAGCAGCTGATGATTGCCTATCTCTACCCGCGGCCGGTGATTCTTGTTTCCGTCGATACTCCCGGCCATCGGAATATTTTCCCGATGGACTTGATTGGCCCGCTTGAGCGGAGTGGGCTCTTTTCGCTTGCACTGCGCAGCACCAACGTGTCGCAACCCGTGATGTGCGATGTACGTCGAGTGGCGCTTTCGACCATTCCGGCGTCGATGAAGGCGACCGTCTACAAGCTGGCGGAGCATCACAAGATGCCGCTGCAGGATTGGAGTGAGCTTCCGTTTCCCGTACGTCCATCGCGAGAATTTGCCATTCCAGTGGTTGCGCAGTCTCCACGCGTGCGGGAGCTGACCATCGTGCATAGCCAGGAGGTTGGGATACACACATTTTTCCTTGGCCGTATACGTTCCGATGAGCATGTCGCGACGTGCGAACAATTGCATCATACGGCGGGCTTTCATCAAGCTTATCGCCGCAAACGGCGCATGCCATTTGCCGACATTTAGGGACACGTTGAGCTGTGTGGCTCATTGGACACGCGCAGCACAAGGCTCAACAGATTTTCCGTTCCATGACAAACGCTGTGTGGCAAAGCCATTGCACCCGGAGCACTAGCCCGACGATATTTCCGTGGACTGGGAGTGGCCTCCCAGTCCACGAGGGTTGCACATCACTGACGTGAGAAGGCGCTGGCAGCCGCCATGAGTACTACAGCACGCTGACGTTCTCCGAGATGGGTGGGGCAGGAGGAGGTACTGCTATCAAACCTAGCGGCCCCGGTGGCGTCGGAATGATGCCGGTACGGGATCCGTCCTGCAGGTTCACTTGCATGGATGCCAGTGGCAGCCCTAGGCAAGTCAGGGTGCCATTCAAGGTAAGAGGGTCCATGTCCACCGTCCGGACATCGCCACTGACACCCGTTGAGCTGGCCGCAACGGTGAGTGTTCCCGTAAACAACGCAACCCCTGTGCAATAACCCGGAATCTGCACGGTTACATTCACGGCGTTGAACGTGGTGGCCTGAGTAAATTGACCGGTGATGTGCCGCCCCGCAAAGACCAGGTTCTGGATGCTGGTTGTGTCCTCGCAACTCAATGCCTGCCCGATGTCCGCGCAACCATCGGCTTCGGTCTTGGCGGCATAGGTCACCAAGCCACCCAGCAGACTTACCGAGTTAGCCGTGCTGTTGCCGGTGTCGTCGTCCTGGCCCGACGTATCCTGCGCGCTGCTTGAATCGTCGGCGGAGCCGATCACATAGAGCGGCAAACTGCATGCTGTTGCGCTCAAGTTCGATGCTTTGTCGTCGTTGCTGCCGGAAACATCGGTGGTGGATGCATCCACCTGCGCAATTGACGTGGCGGGGCCGCCATTACAGGCCACAGTGCCGGCCAGGGCGCTTTCGGTTTCATCGAACTGATCCGGCGGCGCTGTCTGCCCGAAGGCCGGTAGAGCGATCGTGCTACCCAGCACGGTTGAGAGCAGCACGGAAACGAGTACATGTTTGCGCATGACATACCTCCTGTTGATAGGAAAGGCCGCCATCGCTCTGGACGCCAAGCCACGACAGCGGAACCGCACGCGTGGAAATGTCGAGATACAAACCCCTTATCGATGGCATGCATGACGCCACCGATGCGTCAGACAACCCGAGACAAACCGGTGGTTGCCTGAGAGCGTGCCATTTATGCATCCTGTGACGTTAGTGCACCGTACTTACGGCATCACGCGAATGCTCACCGGCCCGTCCCCCTTTTCTACTGCGCAAACACGTCGAAGGGCGGCCGAAGCCGCCCTTCCTTATCTCACGTAGTAGTGCCGGCCTGCACCGTCGAAGTTGCCGTACCGCATGCAACAGTTCTTGAAACAACCTCGCTGAGCCGCAAGGGCATGGATCGTTGCGGCCAAGTTTTTCGAAACAACTCCTTGTTGCCGTGAACGACGCGATCGCCTTTCTTGACGCGTTGTTCGGAGGGGTAGCCTTGGCGGCGTTTGCTACTGCGCTCGAAAGCTGAAATTGTTGGTTGACATGGCACGACTCCTTTGCGTGTGTTGATGAAATGTATCGACTTACCGCAACATTTATTGGTGATTTCAACCTGATCCTGAAAGCCAGCCACCTATGATTGCACCCACGCCGACACAGCACCCAAGGAGCCATGGAAACTTGTCGGGGGACACCTGCCGCCATTCCCGAATCACATTAGCTATTGCGATACCGCAAGATATACCAACAGCCGACCACCATTGGAATGCATGTGGTTCAAACAGTTTGGCTATCAGCATGGCCGCGAGAATCCCGACGAATGCACCGATTAATGATGATAAGAACGTCTTCACTATGCGCATGCTTTCTCTCCCTACCCTCTCACATTCTTGATGGATTCCAGCTCTCGGCGGCATGAAGACTTTGGCTTGTTCGGATGATTCAACCGGTACCGATTGAAAGGGGTAGGCTGGGATGAAATCCCAGCTTGCTTGCAGCTCCCGATGCCGGGATTTCATCCCAGCCTACGATGGCGTTCTCAATGGCTGCGAACGACAGCCAGATTATCCTTGATCCAATCCGCCGCATCCTCGCCTACTTCTTTGGCGAGGCGATTCATGATGCCGCAGGTACTTTTAAACGGACCCCATACGCCGCCGTTCGACGTGCGCTGCGACGTGGTGGTTTGCAGCACCTTGCCATCCTTGATGAGATCCAACGTGACCGACAGATGCCTGGGGCCTGTCCACCCACCGCCCACCGAAGCACCCCACACGGAGGTAATGGTGGCCTTCAACAACAAGCCGTCGGCCAGGTTGGCGGTACCGTCCACCTGCCTGGTCTGGTCATAGACTTTGCTGACCGATGCAAAGACCTGATCCCCCACTATTTGAGGCACTTTGCATTGCGCCTTGATGCCGCCGGTTATGGACGTGCTATCCGGCAATACAGCGGGTGTTTGGACATTCAACACGTTTCCGGCCATGCAGCTGGTCGAGAACGCTGCAAAGGCGAGTGCAAATACGAGCTTCTTCATGATTATCCCCTGCTCCCATAATCCCTTGGGTGGAAAGCTTATCTGGAATTAGCGCGGCCAGCGCAATCATCGCGAAAAGCCCTCCTCTCTCCTGCTCGCAGAGGATGGCCAGGGCTGAGGTATCTCCGCGTTTTTTTTCGTCTCTCTGCTAGGGAAATTCAAGATCACCAGAAGTTCGTTTCAGAGCGAATCGTCATTCCGGCGAAGACCGGAATCCAGTCAAGCATGACGTGCGCAGCACACGACTTACAAAAGCACTCTCAAGCAGTCCCAAGCGCCTTCACGATCTTGTCGAGATCAGCATCCGTCACCGGGTTGTACACAATCATGGTCAGGTCCGGGCGCCCATCCACCGCGAACGCCGAGTGCTCGAAACTGAAAGGCCCGAATACGGGGTGGTTGATGTGCTTGACCCGTTCCTGATGGGCCTGAACATGCGTGTCGCGCCACATGCGTTCGAAGTCTGCGCTGCGGCGGCACAGTTCATCGACCAGGTCACCCACCGCGGACGTTGCACCGGCGCGCACCACGTCGGCGCGGAATGAACCGACGACATAGCGCGCCACGCTTTCCCAATCGTGTTGCGACGCGCGCACGCGTGGATTGAGAAAAATGTGTTTCAACACGTTGCGGTTTTCAGGCGCCAGCGAAGCATAGTCGACCATGAGCGCTGTGGCCGCCTTGTTCCACGCCACCACACCCCATATCGCCGTGCGGATCAGCGCCGGGCTCGGGTTGAGCCGATCGAGCACGCGCTGCAGCCGGGGCGTGATGGCGTCGTGCTGTTCGTAGCGCACTTCGGGCGGGCGGCCCAGGCCGAGCATGAACACGTGTTCGCGCTCGACCTGCGTCAGCATCAATGCTTCCGCGATGCGCTCGAGCACTTCCGCCGAAGGCGCGCCGCCGCGGCCCTGTTCCAGCCACGTGTACCAGGCGGTGCTGATGTTGGCGCGTTGCGCGACTTCTTCCCTGCGCAGACCCGGTGTGCGGCGACGCTTGGAGGTAAAGCCGAGTGCCGCCGGATCCAGCTTGCTGCGGCGGTCTTTCAAGTACATCCCTAGCGGGTTGGTGCGGGTGTCTTCGCTCATCCTGATAGTCACTATCACACGATAAGGTCACTACTTTTCCACGATAGGCGCGGGCGCCATGGTAGCGCCACTTCCATCTGGAGATCATGTTCATGCGCGTATTCGTTACTGGCGCAAGCGGCTGGGTCGGCTCGGCCGTGGTCAAGGAGTTGCTGGCATCGGGGCACGATGTCTTGGGGCTGGTGCGATCGGAAGCCGGCGCCAAGAAGGTCGCTGAACTCGGCGCCGAGGTGCTGCATGGCACGCTCGACGATCTGCCGATCCTGCGACAAGGCGCGGCGCAAGCGGATGGCGTGATCCACACCGCGTTCCATCACGACTTCAGCAAGATCGTCGCCAGCTCCGAACAGGAGCGGCGTGCGATCGACGCCATCGGCACTGAGCTGGAAGGCTCGCATCGCCCGTTCGTGGTGACATCCGGCGTTGCATTGCTCGCACCGGGCCGCGTGTCGACTGAAGACGACGCATCACCGCCCCCACTCGATTCGTTCCCGCGCGCGCCGGAAACCACCGCCTTCGCTTTTGCAGAACGCGGCGTGCGCGTGGCTGCGGTGCGCCTTGCGCCCACCGTGCACAGCATCGGCGACAACGGCTTTGTGCCGCGGCTGGTGCAATTTGCGCGGCAAACCGGCATCTCGGCCTATGTGGATGAAGGCCGCAACCGCTGGCCCGCCGTGCACCGGCTTGATGCGGCACACCTGTATCGCCTGATATTGGAGAACGACAGCGCACAGGGACCGTTCCACGCGATTGCCGAAGAAGGCGTGACGCTCAAGCAGATCGCCGAGGCCATTGGCCGTGGCTTGAATGTGCCGGTGGTTTCGCTATCCGGCGACAAGGCGGCCGAACACTTCACCTGGTTCACGCGTTTCGCGGGCATCGACTGCCCAAGCTCCAGCCCGCGCTCGCGCAACGTGCTGGGTTGGAAACCGGAGCAGCCAACCTTGCTGGAAGACATGGCGAATGCGGCGTATTTCGAGGCGCACAAATAGCTTGATGGCGGAAATGCACGCGTCTTCGCTTAGCTGGAGAATCAGCCCATATCCAACGATGGCGGCGTTGGTTGACATGAAACACATCCTCGCCTTTTGACCGTCATTCCCGCGAAAGCGCACTGCTGCCCAGGAAAAATGTTCTCAGCTCATGCGCTCCTCAGCGGGCAAGCATTTTTTCCACAAATTCCATGCTACCGATTCGTCGCCCCGGCGAAGGCCGGGGCCTAGCGACTTGAAGATCGTCAAAGTCGCTAGGCCCCGGCCTTCGCCGGGACGACGGTTCCTATAGCGATTTGCGCAAGACGAAAAAATCTTCCTGGACAGCAATGCGCTTTCGCGGGAATGACGGCCCTTTGGCAGTTTCATCATAGCGGGCGCTGCGGGAGCCGCATGACCGTTGGGATGAAGGGAACGCGAAGCCCAACATTCCGGAGGCGCGCCGGCCTGCATGCACCACGTTGACGCTGGCCTGCGCATCACGCGAGGCCAGCGGATAGGTATGTCTACTGCCACACAGGACGGTGCGAGCCGATGCCGTTTTCCTCGGCGAGGCGATTGAGCACGTCGTCGATACGGCCATTGATCGCTTCGAAAACAAAACTGAGTTCGGCGCGGCCAAGTATCAACGTGGTGCTGCCATCGTCACTGCCGGCGCTGTAGGCGATCTGCGCCATCAGGGTCAACATGGCTTGCAGGTCTTTGAGGCTTTCGTAGCCGGCTTCGGACAATAGATAAAGCTGCGGCCCGCAGTGGCCGCCATGCATGTCATCCATAGCATTCTCCATACGCTTAGGTCACGCCGCGTATTGCGCGCGGCGTGAAGGGCTCTCAGGAAAAAATCCTGCTCGCTGTGTCGGAATCAGCTGCTTCCAGTTCGGCGAGTGCCCACTTGGGCTCGACATCGCGCGGCGTGCGCGGCGGTGAAGTAGGGAAAAAGCACCGTGGCGGGGGCACGTAAGTGTGCGGGTGCCGTATGATTCGATCTAACCATCATTGACTCCTGACTAGTTGGTGGTGGCTAGCGGATCGTTTGGGTTGCCGCCCAGGCGATCCGCGCTACTTCACATCATGTCGGGCGTGTCGCAGTCATCACACGGATGGGCACGCCCGACTGCCGCACCATCGCATATATGCGGGCTTCGCGTCTGTCAGAAGCCAATGATTGATGGCTTGGGGAAAACCTACAGCGTGAGGTTCGCTGCAACAGCGTGGCATGGCTGGTGGCTTGTGGGCACCTCCATAAATCAACGCATCCATGTCTAGTGCGCTGAAGTGGCGATGCTTGCGTAGGCTGGGATGAAATCCCAGCATGATTGGCATGGCGATGCTGGGATTTCATCCCAGCCTACGACCGCAGCCCATGGCGTCCGGTAAATCGTTGCATCTCGGCGGAGTCAGGGCACAATTTATAGAAGCTCCTGCCTCCGTTACCGATACCAACCGAACGTAGAAACACTCTGCAATATTGCCCCTACCCACTTTCAGCCTTGCACTGCTTTTTCTCGCATATCTTCATACTTACCAAGAAGTACCTCTGCATACGCCAGGTCATTGTTTGTATCGGATTTGTCGTCTTCGTTCTGCATGCCGCTTTCAAGAAGCGCGTCGTACTTCTCTATCAACGCTTCGAGCGCTTTGATGATGCAGTTGATCTCGGCCCATTCCAGATCTCTTTTCTCAACCGTTTATCCAGCGACCGCCACTAAGTCAACTCAGCCCCGCTTTGGCTGGACTGCACCGCTCCTACGGTCTTAGCAGTAACGCCGTGCAATCGCTGAAGTGCCTCATCAGCGGCCTTCACTTCTTTGTACACGCGTTTGAAGATCCCCCGTAAAGCCGACTTCAAATGCGGCAAGCTTTCTCGCTGATCAATCCCGAGCATGACTGAGAAGATGGCATGCATATGCAGCACTTCGACATCTGATAGATAGCCCTGCTGCTGCCAACGCCAACCGGCGGTTTTGCCGTCGTTGAAGTGTTGGAAGTTGAAGCGTGAGTTAGCGAGGAAAATACCAAAGCCCAAAAATATCGCGGCGAGATCGGTAGCGGGCTCCCAAACCACCCAACCGCCAGGCGGCGGCTCGGGAAATCCGGCTGTACGGTAGTGCGCCAGCTCGTGTGCGAAGGTGGCTACCAGCGACATGGGGTTATTTAGCTGCCCCGGGTTATAGGTGATCAGCGCACCGCCTTCTTTCAGGGCGCGAAACGTGCCGGATGGCGAGGTAGGCGCACCTTTCACAAAAGCTTGCGGCGACACCATGGCGTTGGGATCGGCTTCCTGGCATTCGAGCGTGCATACCCAATCCGCCATACCCGCATGGGCCTTCACCTGATTGAAGATCATCTCCGCGAACGCATGCCCACGCGAGCCGTCGTGCGGAAAGAATTGCGGAGTCGGCAGAATCAGCCGGCGTTGCCTGAAAGCCTGAATGCCGCCGGTGTGTTGGAGCAACCATTCAAAGCAGTCGAACTGCCATTGTGTTAGCTCGGCATCGAGCAGCGGTCCTTTGCGGAATAGTCCAAACATGAGTCCCCTACTCTTTTGGAAGTGAACCTGGAACCGTTCTGGGAACGACGACGGTGCATTGCGCCCGGCAACTCGACCTTACCCGTTCCTGCAATGCATCGATCAAGCTCTCGCTCAGGGCTCGATCTTGCGGAAACCCATTCCCGTAACACCGCCATCCGCGAGTCGCTTTTCCAGAATGACTTTACCTGCATCGTTTACATAGATGCTTGTTTGTATTGTCGACTCCTTGAATACGGTCGGCGCTTTTGGCACGGCAGTATCGTTCAGCACGGCCGTTTCCACGAAACCAAACGGCTGTATTTTAGAGCGCTCGCGGTCGAGGCAAGGGATGACGTTGGTGACGTTGTAGTAGTACTCGGTCTGACCTTCGACATCCACTTCAAGCAGTTGGCCGAAGTTGGCGAGAAAATCACCGAGTGCCCGATGTGCTTTTTCGCTGAGCACCAATGCACCAGGCTTGAAGGGGCTAATGTCGGCGCGAGGCTTGGGTTTCTTGCTGCGCTTGTCGACGAATACGCCAAGCCGTGGGCGCTCGACCCAATGCAAAGAAGCGCCGCTGAGGTCAAAGCGTTTTGCCAGCTCCGTGCTGCGTTCAAAGTCGCTCTCGTCATCGTCGGCGACGACCAGCATCGCAGCCTTGTCGATCAAACTCGTAGTAATTTCCCAGACGCTCATAATGAAAGGCTCAGTTAACAAGGAAAGAGGCCATCGATGATTTGACGCTTGATATACCGCAAGGCGTGGCGTCCAGATTGCTGATCGCCTCGGTCCGCTCCGTTCAATGCCACGAAAACGGCCACGTAGTAGGTATCTGTATGTATCCGCGCGTGCTTGGTCGCTTTAGGAAGGCTCGGCACGTTGGAGGCGGCATAACTGGGGAGTCGGACACCATTATCGATATCGTTGATGCCGATGCCCCAACCAAAGAGCAACCGCCGAGAGTCTTTGGCGCGATCGTCCGCTACCGCCACGATATGGTGGGAAGACATGCTGCCAGGTGCCGCGTCGGCTGGCTTGGCGTATCCGCCGGCAGTCATGTTGCGGGATAACTTTGCCGAGTGCCGGCTTTTGCGCTTGGCTTCTTCCATCAGCTTTTGCGCACCAACAGGCAGCGTCACGCCGTTCTTGTAGAGCACTTCCCTTTTGATCTTCTCCACAACCAGCTGATTGCCGACTTCGTAAGCATTTCCTTCCTTGACCATCCCATTGGCCTTGATCCGAAGGTCCGTGATGGTCGGATCAGGCTGTTGAAACGGATCGCCCTTGCCGTCGAAAGCCACTTGTCTGCCCTCCTTGATTGGATGCTGCTTACTTGCACATCAGATCGCGTCAAGCCTAGCAGACTGTCAACGCTGCGCTCGGACAATACGTCGACTCATTACCATCGCGCTCAACATCGAGGCATGTGAAACAAATTTCTAATCTCGGTAACAGATCTTGTAACTGAAATAATTGAACCTGACCCGAATGGCACTTACTTTAGTTTTTTTGGATGTCCATGTAGTTGAATTTGTTGGCGTTCAAGGTGGCGATGACGCATTAAAAGTGGGTACGGT
>Ga0055535_1000078_pt1 | contig 109562 bp, 103 predicted proteins | sample Araplaol_mTSA_r2_FD_54992 | JGI IMG/M metagenome (GOLD analysis project Ga0055535, IMG submission 54992) | Arabidopsis root microbial communities from North Carolina, USA - plate scrape CL_Col_mTSA_r2 | ecosystem: Host-associated > Plants > Roots > Endosphere | place: USA: North Carolina... | reverse complement strand
GACCGAACGGCTCAAGGGCGTGTCGACCAACCTGGGAACGCTCGAAACGGCCTGGCAGAAGATCAAGAACGCGGCCAGCGGCGCCTGGGACTCGATGCTCAACATCGGGCGCACCGAGACGGTGGAGCAAAAGCTCGCCGGCGTGGAAAGTCAGCTCGATGCCGCGCGCAAGGGTTCGAGCTTCGTCGGCACGCAGCCCTCCAGCACGCGTCCGCCCTCGATCTATGACGTGCAGGCGCCGCCGGCGGGCCGCGCGCCCTCGATCTATGACGTCCAGCAGCCGACCGCCGCGCAGCAGGCGTCGATCTACAACACCGGCGGTGCCGTCGCCGAGCTGCAGGCGCGCCAGGCCAGCCTGCAGGATGAGCTGAAGCTGCAGAACCGCATCGCCGAGTCGCAGGCCGACAAGGTCCGCCACGACGAGGCCGAAATCGCGGTCATGCACCTGAAGGAGGCGAGCCTCACCAAGCAGGAGAAGCTGACGCGCGACCTGGCCAACGCGAACGCTACCTTCGACCGCGCTGGCCGCGCGCAGGACGACCCCGAGCGCCTGAAGGTGCTGGCCGACATTCGCGAGAAGGCCTTCCCGGCGCACGATCAGAAGTCGACGCTGGACCTGGACGTCGCCAGGATCAAGGCCGCCGCGCAGGCCGAACAGGAAATCTACAAGACGTCCGATCAGGTCTTCAGCGCGCTGCGCGCGGCGGGCTTGATCGACGAGCAGCACTACTACGAGGAAAAGCTCTTCCTGCTCCAGGCCAATGCGGCGGTGGAAGAGAAGGCGCTGAGCGACGAGATCGCGCGCCGCAAGCAGCAGGTGTTCACCGGCGCCGACGCCGCGAACAAGTCCAACGAGAACGCCAAGGCGATCACCGAGGCCGAGGCCAAGCTGGCCAAGGTGCGCAAGGATGCCGCTGCGCAGGAGACCGTGCTCGCCATCGAGAGCGAGGCCGCGCAGCGCCGCCGCGCCGCCGGCTACCTGGCCGAGGAACTGGCCGCCCAGCAGTCGCTCGATGCGACCAAGCGCGCGCACGCCGAGGAGATCGCGCTCGTGGGCGTCGGTGGCGAGGATCGCGTCCGCGCGCAAGCCATCTCGCAGATCACCGACAAGTACCAGGCCGAGATCGACCGCGCCAACGCCGACATCGCCGCCAAGCGCGTGGCCGCCGGCGGCGCCGCGACCGCCGAGGACGAAGAGGCCTATGCCAAGCGCATCGCGCTGCTGCAGAAGTTCGAGGCTGCGTCGCTGTCCGAGTGGGACGCGTACTACGCCAAGCTCAAGAAGACCGAGGAAGACGCGAGCAAGGGCTGGCAAAAGGGCCTGGCCGACTACCAGACCAACGTCGGCACCATGGCCGACCGCGTCAGCAAGGCGGTCGGCGACACGTTCAAGGGCCTGGAGGACGCGCTCGTGACGTTCGTCACGACCGGCAAGACCAGCTTCAAGAGCCTGGCGGACTCCATCGTCGCGAGCATGGTGCGCATCGCCGTGCAAGAGGAGATCACCAAGCCGCTCGCTGGCTTCCTGCAGGGCGGCTCGGCGGCGACGGCCAACAACCCGAACAGCAGCGGCCTGCTCCAGAGCTTCCTGAACCTGTTCAGCTCCACCAAGGGCACCACCACCACCGGAGGCGCCGGCGACACGGCCATGGGCAGCGCCGCCGGCGTGCTCGGTGCCGTCGATTCGCAGGCGGCCAACGCGGCGGCGGCCTCCGAGACCCAGCTCGCGACGTCGTCCACGGCGGCGGCGGCAACCATGACGACGTCGGCAGCCTCTACCGAGGCGGCGCTGGCCTCGTTGTCGGCGGCGGCGACGTCTGCGGCCTCGGCGCTGGCCACTGTGGCCGCCAACGCGACGGGCTCTTCGGGCGGTGGCGCCGGTGGCGCGGGCGGCCTCTTGGGGCTGTTCGGCGCGGGGTCCGGCAGCGGCGCGGGCGCGGGCGCGAGTGCCGGCGCGGGCGTCGTCGACAACGGCAGCATCAACCTGTTCGCGGATGCGGCGCCTGGCCTGGCCATCGGCGGCCAGGCGCTGCCCGGCAAGCTGTACCCGGTCAACGAGCGCGGGCCCGAAGTGCTCGACGTCGGCGGCAAGCAGTACCTCATGACCGGCAGCTCGCGCGCGAACGTGAGCCCACTGTCGACGTCGTCGCAGTCGGCCACGCAGCGGCCGATCCAGATCATCCAGAACTTCCCGGCCGGCACCAGCAAGGCCACCGCCGATCAAGCCGCGGCGCTGGCTGGCGCGGCGGTGCGCAAGGCTTACGCGAGGGTTCGCTGACATGGAATTCGTCGACATTGAGTTCCCGCGTCGCATCGCGTTCCATGCGCGGGCCGAGGCCCAGTGGCTGACCGAGCTGACCGCCGTGCTCTCGGGCTTCGAGGCGACCAACCAGAACTGGGCCCAGACGCGGCACGCCTATGACGCTGGGCTCGCCATCCGCTCGGCCGCGGACTACCTGCAGGTCAAGACGCACTTTCATGCGATGCGCGGGCGCGCGAAGTCGTTCCCGTTCTTGGACCCGATCGACCATACGGTGACGCAGGCCGCCGGCGTGCTGACCGCGGACGGCTCGAACTGGCAGATGTTCTACCGCTACGGCTCGGGCGGCAGCGCCTATGACCGCAAGATCACGCGGCCCCGCACCGGCACCATCGCCGTCTTTCGCACGCGCTCCAGCGTGACGACCAACATCACGGGCTCGGCCACGATCACCTACACGACCGGCGTCGTTGCGATCAGCGGGCACGTCGCCGGCGACACCTACGCCTGGTCCGGCGAGTTCTTCGTGCCGTGTCGGTACGACATCGATCGCCTGCCCGGCGTGATCGTCGATAAGCACGTGGGCGGCCTGGCCGGCACCGACCTGCTGGTGGACTGCGATTCCGTGCCGCTGGTGGAGGTGCGCGAATGAAGACGGTCTCCAGCGCGCTCGCCACGCACCTGGCGGGCAGCGCGCACACGATGGCCACGTGCTGGCTGGTGACGCGCACCGACTCGCAGGTCTTCGGCTTCACGAGCCACGACCTGCCGCTGGTGATTGGGGGCGTCACCTATGAGGCGTCGCTGGGCATCGATCGCAGCGCGGTGGAGACGAACGCCGGTGTCGTGGTCGGAAACGCCTCGGCGCTGGGCTTTCTCAACAGCGATTCGATCACCGAGGAGGATCTGCTCGCCGGCGTCTGGGATCACGCCGAGATGCGGATCTTCGAAGTCAACTGGGCCGACCTCACGATGGGCGACCTCAAGCAGCTGCGCGGGTGGCTCGGCCAGGTCACCGTCGAAGGAACGGGCTTCAAGGTCGAACTGCGCGGCATCGCCGACCCGCTGAACAAGAGCATCGGCGAGATCATCGGGCCGTCGTGCACCGCAGCGCTCGGCGACGCTCGCTGCACGGTGGACCTCACCGACTTCACCACGACGGGCACCGTCACGGCGGCCACCAGCAACCGCGTGTTCGACACCGACCTGTCTGGCTCCACGGTTCGGCTGACGCCCAGCAGCACCGGCGCGCCTGACGACAACTACTTCGCGGGCGGCCTGCTGACCTGGTCGACGGGCCTGAATGCGACGCGGCGCATGGAGGTGAAGTACAGCACGGTCGGCGGCACGGTGACGCTGCAGCTGCCCATGGCCGCCGCGGTGACGAACGGCGACACGTTCAGCATCGTCGCGGGCTGCTCGAAGGCGTTCGAGACCTGCCGCGACCGGTTCAACAACGCCGTCAACTTCCGGGGCTTCAAGGATCTGCCGGGCCTCGACAAGATTCTGAGGTTCGGTGGCCAATGAGCACGCTGACCCTCGTCCGCGGCGCCGACGTCGAGCGCGCCGCGCGCCAATTCCTGGGCGTGAGGTGGCGCCACCAGGGCCGCACCGCGCAGGGCCTGGACTGCGCCGGCCTGGTGATCCGCGTCGCGCATGACCTTGGCCTGACGGCGTTCGACACCCGCGACTACGGCCGCATCCCCATTGACGGCCAGATGCGCGCCGTGATGCAGGAGCAGTGCATCGAGCTGCCGCCCGACACCGAGCCGCGCGCCGGCCATGTCGCGCTGCTGCGCTTCGCGCGCGAGCCCCAGCATGTGGCCATCGTCGCGACCCATCCGCTGGGCGGCTTGTCGCTGCTGCACGCGCTGACCTTCGAGCGCAAGGTCGTTGAGCACCGTCTCGACCGTACCTGGCGCAACCGCTTCGTCGCGCTCTATGCGCTGCCTGGCGTCACCTACCCCGAGCAGGCCTGAGCATGTCGGTGCAACTCGCGTTCACGGTCGTCGGCTATGCGGTCGGCACCTATTTCGGCTACCCGCAGCTCGGTGCGCTCGTGGGCTCGCTCGTGGGTGCCGAGGTGGCGCAATCGGAGCTTCCCGACTCGACGACCTCCGGCCCGCGGCTGACCGACCTCAAGACCCAGACCAGCACCTACGGCGCCGACATTCCGTACCTGTTCGGCTCGAACCGCGTCGCCGGCAACATCATCTGGGCGGCTGATCTCATCGAGGTTGAGACGGACACCACCACGTCGGCCGGCGGCAAGGGCAGCGGCCCGACGCAGACCTCGGTCACCTACGCCTACTACGGCACCTTCGCCGCGCTGCTGTGCTTCGGCCCGGCGCGCGGCATTCGGCGCATCTGGGGCGATCAGGTGCTGATCTATGACGGCGGCGTCGACCCGCCGGTGGGCAGCGTGGACTACGCCTTCTACCAGGGCACTGAGACCCAGCTGCCCGACCCGACGATGGAGGCCGCGCTCGGCGTCGGCAACGTGCCGGGCTACCGCGGCTACTGCTACGTGGTCTTCAATCGGCTGCCGCTCGACAAGTTCGGCAATCGAATCCCGAATATCACCGTCGAGCTGACGGCTGATGGCGAGTTCTTCGGTGCCGGAACCGCGCTCGGCCCGAACCCCTATGTTGCCCCCGGCGTCGGGGTCGTCGACTACGGCCACCTCATCATGGGCGGGGCGCAGCGCAGCGATGGCCAGGTCGTCATGATGACCTACCCGAACGCGACCAGCCCGAGCCACGCGCCGGGCATCGAACTGAAGGTGATCGACGAGGTGAGTGGGCTGGCGACGCTCACCGTCGATGTGACCGTCGAGGGAAGCTACGAGACGGTCAACCAGAACCTGATGTGCTACGTCCCGCCCAGCGACGAAATCTGGGTCAGCGGGACGGGCGCCAAGGTCTACCGATATAACGCGCAGACGTTCGCGCCCACCGGGACGATCACGCTGTTCGCCGGCGCCGCCAAGCTGGCCTATGAGCCGACCACGCGCCGCGTCTACTTCCGGCCCAACGCCTCGTGGATCTGCGCGGGCGGCGAGTTCGTCGTGCTTGGCGCGGGCATCTTCAACATCGACGTGCTGCGCCTGCGGTTTCCAACCGCCAGCCCGTTCTACGTGACTGATTGCGGCTCGATCGGCCTGGACGGGACGATCAACTATGAGTCGATGTCGGCCATCATCGCGACGGTGCCGCTGGTCTTCCTGACCGATGGTGCTGCGCAGAGCCACCGCGCCTGCTTTGATCCGACGCGCCGCCGCTATGTCGCCGTCGACAGCCGGATCTGGACCATCACCGATTCCCTGACGCCGGTCATCGCGGTGCACGCCTACCCGGCGTCGGTGAGCGCCGGCGGTATCGAGTGGATCGCCTACGACGCCGCGACCGACAGCATCATCATGATGGGCGAGGTCGTCGGCATCGTCACTGTCACGATTCTCGACGCAGAGACGTTCGCGGTGCTCTATCAGGCGGGCGTGACGGGCGACGGCAGTCTGGGCATCAACTTCGCGTTCCCGCAGGTGGCCGGCAGCCTCCTGGTGCTGGGCTCCTACCAGACCTGGCGCCTGGACTATTTCGCCACGACGGTTGGGGCCACGGTCGCCCGGCTCTGCACGGTCTCGGGCATGGACTCCAGCGAGTTCAACGTCTCGGAGCTGACGCAGTTGCTGCGCGGCTACCTGATGTCCGCCATGAGCCCGGCGCGCGGCGCGATCGAGCAGCTGGCGACGGCCTACCTGTTCGAGGGCACCGAGCAGGACGACGTCCTCTATTTCCGGCGCCGGGGCGGCGCGACGGTCGACACCATCACTGCCGATGAATGCGGCGCCGGCGTCGACAAGTCCGACCCGTTTCCGATCAGCCGGGACCGCGCGCAGGAGGCCGATCTGCCCGCGCGCCTGTTCGTCGCCGCACCGGACCCGTTCACCGACTACCAGCCTGGCTCGCAGTACGCCGAGCGCCGCGCCGTCGCCGCCGGCGATGACGAGCAGGTGCAGCTCGCCACCGTGCTGACGGCCACCGAGGCGCGCCGCCTGGCGGACGCCCTGATCTTCGACCGCTGGGCGGGCCGCAACACCAGGAAATGGACGACGGCGCGCAAGCACACGCGCCTGGTGCCCACCGACACCGTCTTGCTCGATGGTGAGCGCGTGCGCGTCACGCGTCGCAGCGACGATGGGCCGGTCATCCACTGGGAGGGCGTCACCGATGACGCCGACGTCGTCAACCAGCTGGTGACCGGCGTCCAGGGCAGCTTCCCGGGCCAGACCGTTCCGATTCAGGTGCCCTCGGAGATGCTGCTGGTCGACACCGCGTTGCTGCGCGATGCCGACAACTCGCCCGGGGCTTACGTCAGCGTCTACGGCCTGGCGCCGTTCTATCGCGGCACGCAGGTCTTCGCGAGCGATGACGGCGGCTCCACCTGGGTTCGCCAGGCGACGATGCCCAAGCCAGGCACGTCGGTCGGCGTCGCGACCAACGCGCTGGGGTCGTTCGCCGGCGGCTTCGTCTTCGACGAGGACAACTCGATCAACGTCGGGATGCTGAACGGCGCACCCAGCAGCGTGACGCGCGCCGAGGTGCTCGCGGACTCCAATGGCGCCGCGGTGCGCTCCGGCAGCACGTGGGAAATCATCCACTACCGCACCGCGACGCTGGAGATGGACGGCACCTACACGCTGCGCGGGCTGCTGCGCGGCCAGCGCGGCACGGGGTACGCGATCGATGGCCACGCCGCGGGCGACGCGGTGGTGCTGCTGGACGTCACCTCGGTGCGCACGATCAACATCGAATCCGGCCAGATCGGCGTCACGCGCGCCTACCGCCCGGTCTCGATCGGGGACTCGATCTCGGACACCACGGAGCAGGACCTGGCGATCTCGGCCGAACGTCTGAAGCCCTGGAACCCGGTCGACCTGCGCGCCGCGCGCAACGCCAGCAACGACATCACGTTCAGCTGGAAGCGGCGCACCCGCCTGAGCACCCGCTTCGTCGGCTCGGGCGGCATCAACGTGCCGCTCGGCGAGGCCACGGAAGCCTATGAGGTCGAGGTCTACACGGACGGGACCTACACGACCCTCGTGCGAACGATCAGCGGGCTCAGCAGCGCGTCGGCGGCCTATAGCGCGGCCGATCAGACGACGGACGGATTCACCCCGGGCAACCCCATCCCGGTTCGGGTATTTCAGCTCTCGGCCGTGGTCGGCCGTGGCCATCCACTTGAGGCGCAAGCATGAGCTATCAGCAAGTCGCGGACGGGCAGGTCCACCCGGAAGTGCCGATCAACGAGAACATGGCCGCGCTCGGGCAGGCGTTCGTCTTCTCGCACGATGTCACTGCCGACTCGGGCCTGGTGGTGGGGATCAATGGTGGGAATTTCGACGTCGCCACGGTGGCCGATACGACCATCACCGCCACGGACAACACGACGAACTATGTCGTCGCCCATCGCACCACCCATGCCGTCACCACCGCGACGGCGACCACGAACTGGAACAACACCGGGACGTATGGACGCGTCGGGCGTGCCGTGTTCGCCTCGGGCGTCCTGACCTGGCACGACGAGCGCTATAGCGCGGGCGGGATCTTCGACCATGCCGCGACGCTGGGCGGCGGCACTGTCACGAGCGTGGCCGCCACGGTCCCGAGCTGGCTCTCTGTCAGCGGTTCCCCGATCACCAGCAGCGGCACGCTCGCCATCACGGCCGCGACGGGACAGGCCGCGAACCAGGTGCTCGCCACGCCGGACGGCTCGACCGGCGCCGCGTCGTTGCGCGCCCTGGTCGCAGCCGACGTGCCCACCCTCAACCAGAACACGACGGGTTCTGCCGCGACGCTCACGACGTCGCGCAACATCGATGGGCAGGCGTTTAACGGCTCGGCGAACATCACGGTCATCGCCCCGGGCACGCACGCGGCCAGCAGCAAGTCGACGCCGGTCGACGCCGATGAGATGCCGCTCGCGGATTCGGCGGCGTCCTTCGTGCTGAAGAAGCTCACGTGGTTGAACCTCAAGGCCACGCTCAAGACCTACTTCGACACCCTCTATGGCTCTGGCTCGGGTTCGGTGACCAGCGTCGCCGCGACCGTGCCGAGCTGGCTGTCGGTGAGCGGGTCGCCCATCACGACGTCCGGCACCCTCGCGATCACCGCGGCCAGCGGGCAAACCGCCAATCAGTTCCTCGCCACTCCCAACGGCTCGACTGGCGCGGTGGGCCTGCGAGCGATCGTGGCGGCCGACGTCCCGACGCTGAACCAGAACACCACGGGCTCGGCGGCCACGCTCACCACCGCACGCACGATCGGCGGAACGTCGTTCGATGGCAGCGCCAACATCACGCAGCCGTTCGACGTCCAAGGCTTCTATCCGGGCGTCCCTACGGCATCGGCCAAGGTCTTGCGGGTGCCGATCGCGCGCGCCGTGACGTTCGCTGCAAATTTCGCCGGATCGTATTTCTCGGCATCGGCCAACGCGACGGGCTCGACGGTGTTCGATGTCCAGCAGAACGGATCGTCCATCGGATCGATCACCATCGCTGCCGGCACCACGACCGCGACGTTCACCACCACCAGCGGCACGAGCAAGACGTTCGCGGCTGGCGACGTGTTGATGATCGTCTGCCCCGGCACCCCGGACGCCACGCTGGCCGACCCGGGATTCGTCTTGGCGGGGACGCGTTAAATGTCGATCACCCTGCGGGGCAGCGGGACGACTGGCCCTAACAGCCACGCCACCAGCACGTCGATCTCGCTGCCCACCGGCGTCACGACCGGCGACGTCTCGTTCATCATCTTCGTTCAGGCCAACAACAGCCCGCTGTCTGGAATGCAGACCCTCACGCCGCCGAGCGGCTGGACGGTCTTGCATAGCAGCGGCGGCGTGGCGGTGGTGTGGCGAGCCTTCCAGAGTGGGGACGCGACCACCGNGATTACCTGCTCGTCGACCGTCACCGATTGGTGGGAGTCGGCCTGCGTGGCCTACACCGGGCTGGATACCACCAACCCCATCGACGCCTTCAACTTCTCCAACCAGGTGTCGTTCCAGTCCACGTTCGGGGGCAACAACAACACGGTGGTGTGTCCGTCGATCAATCCGAACTATGCGGGCAGCCTCCTGCTGTGCTTCATGGCGGGCGGTGGGTCTTCGAGCGGCACCTTGGCGATTCCGTCCGGGATGACCTCGCGGGCCTCCGTGGTCTCGGGTCCGATGTGCACGATTTCGGATCTGGCGTTGACCGATGGCACGCCGACCGGCGTCAAGACGGGGTCCACCACCACCAATACGGGGGCGCTGCACTTCGGGATGCAGGTGGCGCTCAAGGCCTCGGGGGCGGCGGGCACCACGTTGGCGGCGGCCGTGCCGGTGGTCTGTGGCCGGACGAACATCGAGTCCAACCTGGCCACTCAGACCATCCAGCTCGATTGGATGAACGTCCAGGACAAGGACCTGGTCGTCGTCTGGTACGTGAACGGCGACTCCTCGCACCCCAGCTACACCATGAGCCCGCCCGCGGGGTGGACCACCCACCTCGGGGCTGCTTCTGGTCAGCTGTTCAGCCGCCTCTGGTCGACCGGGGATTCGAAGACGCCGTCGTTCACGCAGACCGGCAGCGCGTACCAGAACTATTGCGCAGTGGTCATTCGAAAGACCGGCTCCAGCGCCAACGGTGTCGTGGTGGACCAGGTCTCGGCCAATGTGACCAGCGGTTCCTCCCCGCAGACCGGCACCACGCCGTCTTTGACGCCCGCTCAGACCCATGAGCTGTTGCTCGTCATGATCGGGGCGAATGTGACCAGCGCGATGACCTGGTCCTCTGTCACCGGCGGGTTGGACGTCATCGAAGACGTTGCGGTCAACGGCCCGGGATCTCGCTTTAGCTGGCTGCAGACGCCCGCCAGCCCTACGGGCTCCTTCAGCGCCACGGCCACCATCACGGGAACCATTCCGCTGTCGGCCGTCACGATGCTGGTCAAGATCGGATCGGCCGGCGGCGGCGCGGTCGTTCGTCCATCGGTCTTCGCCTGCACCTGACGCGCGCGTTATCAAAACGCCGACGTAGCCCGTCCGTAGCCCCTGACTGCGCGGAGGCGCCATGGCCACCATCATCACCACTCAAGACATCATCGGATGGACAGCTGTGGTCACCGCCACGGTCTCCACCGTTGGGGGCGTCGCGCTCTTGCGGCGCCGTTTGAGCCGGGATCGAACGGAGATGACCAAGGACCGCGCCGAGAGCGCGTTCATCACGCAGCTGCTCAAGGAACGCGACGCCGCGGTCACCCTCGCGCGCGACGCCTGGCGCGACCGCCAGACCGATGTCGAATCGATCGCGCGCCTGCAGGCCCAGAACGCCTACCAGCAGTCCGAGATCGAACGGCTCAAGTCCGAGTTCGGGTCCCTGAAGCGATTGATCGCGCGCCTCTATCCCGAGACGCGCGTGTTCCTGGAGTCGGACTTCCAACGGCTCCCGCCCGATGACGACAAACACTGACCGGAGGATGCCATGCTGATGACACTACTTTCCATGGTCGGGGGCGGGATCTTCCGCCTGCTGCCCGAGCTGATCGCGCTGTTCAAGGGCAAGCAGGACAACGACCATGAATACCGCATGACCCAGCTGCAGCTGGACATCGACAAGGCGCGCGCGAGCCAGCAGATCGACCTCGCGCATGCGCAGGCCGAGATCGCGGCCAACGCGGCCGACATGGCGGGGATGGTAGAGGCGCTCAAGGCGCAGGGCACGGCGACCGGAATTACCTGGGTCGACGCGCTCAGCTCCACAGTGCGGCCGGTGCTGACCTATTGGTGGTGCCTGGTGCTCTACACCGCGTCCAAGACGATCACGGTCATCGTCGCGTGGCAGGCCAAGACCAGCCTGGCCGACATGGCACCGATCGTCGTCACGCAGTTCGACGAGGCCGTCATCGGCAGCATCTTCGCCTTCTGGTTCGTGGACCGCGCGCTGCGCAAGCAGAACACGCCGCCGAAGGCTTGAGGCGATGACCGACGACCGCGCCGCCGCCGTCACCGAGCAGCTCGCCGAGCAGTTCGAGGGCTTCCGCGCGCGGCCGTACCTGTGCCCCGCCGGCGTGGCGACGATCGGCCTGGGCGCGACCAGCTACCTGGATGGCCGGCGCGTGACGATGAGCGATCCACCGATCAGCCGCGAGGCCGGCCAGCAGCTCATGCATCGGCAGGTGACGCAGGTCTACCAGCCCGGCACGCGGGCGCTGTGCCCGCGCCTGTCGGGTGACCCACTCGGCGCGATCACCGACTTTGCATTCAATCTTGGCCTCACGCGCTTGAAAGGATCGACGCTGCGCCGAAGAGTGAATGCGGGCGACATGGCGGGCGCCGCGGTTGAGTTGATGAAGTGGATACGAGGTGGAGGCCGCGTGCTACCGGGCCTGGTGCTTCGTCGTCGAGCTGAAGCTGGTTTTCTGACCTGAGAGAGTTGAATGAACACGATGACGATTGATCGCCCGAACGTGTCGCCCGTCAAGGTTGCCGGCATCGTGCCGCTGGTGTCGGAGGCGGCGCTGCCGCTGGGCTATGTGCTGACCGTGCGACGTGCGACGTCGCGCGGGTACGAGTTCATCGCCTGCCCCTGGGTGCGTGAGGCCGCGTGCGCCGAGGATCTTGTCGAGGAGATCCGGGCGGCGTGCGGCGGCTATTTCGCGAGCAGCCTGCCCGAGCAGAACTCGCACGGCCGGCGCACGTGGACCATCCAGCTCGAAGGCGGTCAGCGCGTGGTGCTGGGCGTGATGCCCTGCCTGCCTGCGCCGCAGATGCAATTTCCGCGGCTGTTCACGGACTGGGCGCCGCTCGATTGAGGAGCAACCATGAAGCGCGTTCTCTGCCTCTTGCTGTCGTTCCTGGTGCTGGGCGCGAGCGCCGCGCCATTCGCCACGCGCGACAACGTCCTGCTCGATCCGTCCGGCTCACCGTTCATCGTGCGTGGCTTCAACCGCACGCACTACGACAACTGGGGCACGCCGGCCGACGCGCAGCGCATCGGGGCGAACACGGTTCGCATCGTCTACAACTTCACGAAGCCGGAAGCCAGCAACCTCGCGCTGGCGCAGTCCTACGTCGCCGCTGGCATCGTCCCCATTCCGGGCAACTGGACGGGCACCTGCAAGGCTGACCCGGCCATCCTCTCGGCGATCGTCGACACCTGGGTGGCGCAGGCCGCCACCTGGACGCAGCTGAACCACTCCGGCATGGTCAACATCGCCAATGAATGGGGACCGTCGTCCTGGGTGCAGCAGCTGGTCAAGCCATGGGCGCGCCTGCCCGTCTACACCTGGCGTGATGCCTACGTCGCCGCGGTGCCGCGGATGCGCGCCGCCGGCTACTTGGGAACGCTGGTGATCGATGCGCCCGCGTGCGGCCAGGACGCCAATGCGGTGGTCAGGGACGGGGCCGCCATCATTGCCGCCGACCCGCTGAAAAACATCCTGTTCGACCTGCACGTCTATGGTGGCTGGCACCTGGCCACGCCGACCACGCCGACCCTGTCGTGGCAGCAGGATTATGAGAAGGCGATGCTGGCGCTCAAGGCCAGCGGCCTGCCCATCATCCTGGGTGAGTTCGGGCCGGGCCGCGGCATCGGGCCGTCGCCGACCATGGTCTCGCCCACGAGGATCATCAGGGACGCCGAGGCCAATGGCTGGGGCTGGATGGCCTGGTCGGTCGACGACAACAACCTGGCGAACTGCACGGCCGACGACAACTGGTTTTCGATGACCCGCAAGTGCGGGACGTACAGCGGCGCCGCCAGCGACTTGACCATCTTCGGCTCGCAGATCGTGCCGCTGCTGCAGGTGCTGGCCAAGCCCGCCAGCATGTAGGGGGCTAGTCCTCGCCGCGCGCGATCTGCCACACCGCGCGGCCACCGGTCGGCTCCATCTCATCCCAGGTCGCGCGATAGAAGCACTGGCCGGTGGCGGGCGTATCGAGGCGCTCGCCGACCGGCTGGACGTAGCCCTGCGCGCCCCATTGCCGGGGCTCGGTGACGACAAGGAAGCAGCCTGCGAAGGCCTTGGCCCGGACGTTCTCGGGGTCGAGCTGCATGATGTCGCCCGGTTCCAGGTCGGCCTTGTTCATGCGAACTGCTGGTCAAGAGCGCGCCGCAGCTCGCGCTGCGCTTGCTCAAGGTGGTGCATGGCCTGGTAGCCCTCCTGCTTGGCCATGTCCAGCAGGATCGGCAGCCCGCCGGCGATGGACTCCTCGATCTCCTCGCGCGTCGCGCCGCGGCCCTCGGCGAACCACTGCATGGACTCGGCCGCGCCGATCCGAAAGACGACGCCGCCGTTCGAGCGGTGCGGGCGATAGGTCTTGGTGACCCACACCAGGCACACCCCGGGGTTGCGATCGATCATGACGCCGCCGGGCGCCTTCTTCTCCTCGGGCATCCCCGCCTCGCGCCGCCTCGCGTGCGGGCGCGACAGGAAGGGGCAGGCCGTCGCCGCGTACCGCGCGCACTCCAGGTGCGACGGGGGCTCGGCCGAGATCCGGTTGAGCGCGCACATGGGGCCAAGGACGAACGCCTTGAAGACGCCCAGCGCGCCGCCGCAGAGCCAGCAGCGCGATTCCTTAATGCACGCCTGTAGCGAGCGCGGCTCGACGATGCGGTGGTCGGGCTCGCCGTTGACGATCGCCACGAAGAACGGCACCGGGAAGCCGCGCTTGTCGATGGGTAGCCCGCGCATCTTCGGGGGCAGGGCGGGCAGGCCCGGCCGCAGCATAGGTTCGGTCATGGACGTCTCTCCCGTGTCCTGGTGGTGGTCAGCGGTGCTCGTTCCAGTACCACATCGCTTCAAGCGCCGCCTGGCGCCGAGTCAGCTCTGGCGGGTCCGGCGGTAGCGTGCCGCCGCAGCATTGGCATTGGCCGCGCAGATGGTTGAGGCCGCCGATGACCGTCCGCAGGTGGCATTCGTAGTGCAGCGGGCGCTCGCGCGTCACCGGCGGATCAATGCTCACGTGCGGCACCAGCAGGCCACCCTCTCCCCAGAGGATCGGCTCGCCGCATCGGTCGCAGTCCTGCCCCACTGGTGTGGGCACGTGCGGCATGTCGGACTCGTAGGGCGCACCGTAGGCCGGACCAAACCATCTCATGGCGAATCTCCTGGAGGTGAGGGCTGTTCGAGGCGGGCGATCCGGGCGCGAAGCTCGGCATCCTGCGCTCGCCATTTGACCCAGCGGGTTTCGGCGATGTAGATCATCACCACCATCATCGTTCCCGTGAACGCGGCGCTGACCCAACGATCTTGGGCCAGGTTCAAGGTGGTCGAGATCAGCAGCAGGAGGGCGGACGCGCGCTGCAGCCAGGCGGCCTTGTGCATGCGCTTGTGCGTCACGTCCATTTCCCGAAGCATCTGCGCCGGCGTTGGCGGTTTCGGCGCCTCGTCGCTCATTGCTTGTGCTCGCGCTTGAGCCCGGTGTGCGTGGCGCCGGTGGCCTCGTCGAATCGCTTCGAGACGTCCAGCAGGTACATCGCGGCCGATCCGGTCATGACGGCCATTGCCGAGAGCGCACCGAGGGAGGACTCCTGATCCTGCCGCTGCGCCTGCGCGTCGCCGCCGTAGTCCGCCTTCTTGGACCGCAGGCGAATCACCTGGCCGTCCGGCAGGTCCTCCAGGAGTAGGTTCGACCAGGGCGCCTTCACGTGCAGGATCACCTCGGACTGCCCGTGCTGGCCGGCCAGCACGACGTGGCCGATCAGGTTGTGGCGCTTCATGACGTCGATGACCTCGGCGCGTGCGCGCAGCAGCTTCTCGCGCTCGTCTGCTTCCCGGATGTTCATGCGTCGGTTCCCTTCGTGGTTGTCGGATCGGTGTTCTCGCTGCCTAGGTCGACCTTGAAGAGATGGCGCGAGGGCACCATGAATGGAGGCATCTCAGCCGCTAGCCGCTCGGCGTCGAGCTTGTTGTCAGGCGTGATCGTCAGCACGTATGCCTCGATCGGAATCCCGGCCGACGTGTATCCGACCCAGATGCGCACCGGCACCTTGACGCCGTTGATGGGCGCGTCGTACAGCTCGGGCGTGGGTTCGAGTGTGATGTTCATGGTTTCAGGCGCTCTTGTCTCTGGTCAGCAGCTCCCAGTCCGATTCACCGGGCTTCGGCGGAACCAGCAGGGCGACGTCGGGGTTGGCCGCCATCATCGCGGCGGCAGTGGCGGCCATTTCGTCCATGAATGCGCGCAGCGCTTCGACCGTCGGATACTTCGCCACAAGCGCGGACAGGATCGCGTCACGCGGCACGTAGGGGCCAACGGTGCGGCTATTGGCCAGCATGTCGGCGACCTCATCGAAATAGGGGTCGGGGCTGTTCACGCGTAGATCCTCTTGAAGTTGGCCCCGCGCAGGTATTTCTTCGCGGTGGCGTCGTAGACGGCATTGCCTGGGGCCCGTTGCAGGTAGTCCTGAATGTCTCGCGACGCCTGGGGCATTGAGATCCCGAAGTAGTCCACCAGCGCGCCGCGGTTGAGCGTGCCGTACTCGTGCAGCAGGAAGTCGATCATCCGCTGGCGCTGCTCCTGGGCGTAGGTCATCGTCATGTGCTGCTCGCGATCCGTTCGAGTTCGGCCTTGACCTGCTCGCGCACGATGGCGGCCTCGGCGCGCGCGATGGCGAGGATGAACTTGTGGCCGGCCTCGGCCTGCTCCCACGTGGTGTAGCGCTGCATCATGCCGTCGAGTGGCCCATGGAACACGAGGGTCTCGAACCAGAGCGGCGGCCCGCCCCGCCAATGCTGGTGATTGAGGCCGAGAAACACCGTGCTCACGCGCATGCCGCCCTCGTCGTCGTCGCCCACGTGCCGCTCGTTCAGGCTGCTGGTCGCTTCGAGCCAGCGCGCCCAGGTCATGAGGTTGCACTCTTTGACCTGGTGCCCGACGAGGATCGCGTGCCGGGGCTTCACGGCCGCACGCCTGCTGACCCGCGCGCCGCCACGGCGCGCCGCACCGATCCGCGAAGGTGGCTCTCGAAGGGCGACGCCGGCGCCGAGTCGATGAGCCCGAGCACTTCCGACACCTGCACGCAGCTGTCGCACAGCTCGCACTTCAGCGCCGCCGCGTCGTTGGCGAACGTGCCACTGGCGTCGATGGTCTTTTGCATTTCGGCGAGATAGGCCCGCACCATGAAGTTGTCCATGGTCAGGCCACCCATTGCTCGCGCGTGAGCGGGCCGATGAACAGGCATGCTGGAGAGAACCCGGTCGGGTCTAGGGCTCGATCGAGATCCAGGCTGGGCACATGCACGCAGTACACCTTGCCGTCGAACGACCGCAGCGGAACTTCCTCCAGTGGATGCTGGGGATCGAACGCGATGTAGTAGCCCGGCCAGGCGAGTACCTGATCGATGGGCACCGTGTGTTGAGCCGGGAACCGGCTAGACGCGACCAGCATGGGCGCTCCCTTCAGTGCGTCTCGTCCGTGGACGGCAGCGGCATCGCCGGCGGCAGCGGCGCGCCGTTGGCCACGGTCAGCTCGCGGTGGATGTCAGCCAGCGTCGGGCCGTACATGAGCATGACGCGGTCGCTGCCGCCCATGGGGCCGAGGTCGACGAAGATCGGCTTGCCGGCCGTCAGGCGCCGCACGTTCTCGGCGTCGATCCCCAGCACAAACGATCCGTTGCTCAGGCGTGCTCGCAGCATGTTGTCTCCTGGTTCTCAGTGGCGTGATGGTGCAGGTTCAGCGGCCTCGCGCAGCACGGCGTCGAGCTTGTCGCGAAGATAGGTGAGGTAGCCGGCGTCCAGGCTGCCGCAGCGCACGAGGTCGGCCACGGCGTGCTGTTGTTCGTCACGGGACAGGCCGCCGGCGGCGTGGCCGAGGGCCAGCAGCAGGTCGGCCAACTCCCGCCTGGCCTCGCGCAGGTCGATCTCGGGCAGCGCCGCTGTCGATTCGACGATCTTGGTCACAGCCAGGTCTCCACGATGTGCGGCTCGTCGCCGGGCGACCTGGGAAGGCAGGAAAGCCCTCGGCGGTAGAACTCGGATCGCACGGCGTCGAGCGTGGACGCCGTGATGACGTCCGGGGTCGCGCGCGGGCCGTCCGGGTGAACCTCCCAGCGGCGCGCGACGATTGAATCGGGCATGTCGAGCGGGCGGTCGTACACCGTCCACATCGACAGCAGTTGCGTTCGGTCGATCACACCCATACGAACTCCAGGCGCACCCAGTTGACCGCGCTCGGGTCCATCAGCGCGCGCGCATGCGCCATGGCCAGGTCGCGACACTTCTCGAATATGGCCGGCCCGGAGAGGTCGGTGCGATCTGCCTCGCGGTCCTGCGATCCGTAGTCGATTTGCAGCGTGTATTCGGGCATCGGCTCATCAGGGATGAGCCCTGCAGTCACGGTGAAAAATGCTCTGGCGGTGGCTGGCATTTCTTGTTCCTCTTCTTATTGCTTCTGGCGCAGCTCGATGATCGCCGGCAGGTTGGCGACGAGATCGCGATACACGCCGTCGTCGTCCTGCAGCAGCGGCATCGAGCCGGCGAACATGCCGCCGCCCTCGACGTGCAGGGCGCCGTCAAAGCCCAGCACCAGGCTGCGGCCGTTGGTCGAGGCGAGCATCACCATCGCGTCGATCGTCTGGCCGCAGTAGGTCAGGCGCACGAACTGACCGCGGATGAGCTTAGAAGGGGCAGTCACAGGCAGGGCATCCATCGTGGTGGAAGTGAAGGGGCTCGCCGTGCGGGCAGCAGATGGAGCCGCAGACCGCGCATTCGTCGGTTTCGCACTGAGCGAGCAACGCGTCAACCACGTCGGCGGGCTGCTTCGCCTCGACCGCGACCTGAATGGCCGCGTGCAGCGCGCACGTCCCCACCGGCGGCATGCGCGAGCCGATCAGGAATTCCGCGATCAGGTCGGCCCCGCTCGGGCGGTGGTTCGGCGAGTCGTTCATGCTTGGTTGCCTTTCGATGCGACTGCAAGCGCCAGTTGAAGCTCGCGAATCTGGTCAATGNACCCAAGGTTCTCGTGCAGCACGTTGGCGCCGTCCTGCACGGTCTGGTTCAGCTCCAGGCACAGGAAATCGATCAGCCCGAGAAGGCGGTTCACGCGGGCGATGACAGCGACGGACGTCGCTGCGTCGACCTGCGCCGCGCGCAGCACGATTGCGATCTCGTCCGCTTTCTTGGTCGCCTCAGCGCGCACCTGGTCGATGTCTTCCATGCCGGTCATTCGTTGGTCATGCATCACGTCCCCCCATGACTTTTCGGGAGACCTGCTGCAGCAGTTCGAGCTGCCACTGCAGGGCCTTCGGCAGTGCCGCGCGTTCATCGACGCGCAGCGCCCGCACCGTCAAATCGGTGTTGAAAATAAGGGGCAACGCGCAGTAGGCGCATATCGAAATGTCGCCACCCTCGGGCGCCCGTTCGTTAAGCGGGTCGCTCACGCCATCAAGCGACTTGAGGCAGGCCGGGCAGCGCGCGTCAGGGTTGACCTGGTCAGTTCGCATCGCCGCCGTCCCATCGAATGCACGACTCCGCAACGATCATCGTTGCCTTGCCCTCGAACCGACAATCGATCGGCGTGCCGTCCATGACCTCGGCTTCCGGGTCAGCGTCGATCCATTCGAATGCGCAATGCATGCAGCAGCGCATGAGGCCGCCGGACAGCACGCCCAGGTCTTTGCGTTTCATTGCGGCCTCGGGAACGTGGTGAAGGTCAGATCGCAGTGGGGGCACCGGCAAACCTCAACCGGGTTCGCGGTAGGCGCCATGCCCAGGAATTCGGCGTCGGGATGGCTCCAGCGGTAGCGATCCTTGTCGGCCTCGGCCATCGGCGCGTCGGCCGTGCAGGTGCGGCGCTGCAGGTGCCCGTACATCCCCTCGTTGAGGATTCGCATGAGGGTGTCGAGATCCGGCTCACTCATGGTCCGCACCTGTTTCCAGAAGGCCGTCTAGAACGCCGTCGCGACGCCGCTGCGCCTTCATGCGCAGCACGATGCGCCAGCGGCGCGCCTCGGGCGTGCGATGCATGGTTTCCAGGCCCTTGAGCAGCCGGCGGCCGTCGAACATATTGAACGGCCGCGTCTTGGTGGGCGCCGGCGCGCCGCGGCGCCGCAGGCTCCACCTCATCTCAATGAGGCGTTCGCGCACGTCGCATTCCTTGAAGGGGCGGGACCGGATCATTGGGCCTCCGGGCTGCGCAGGCGCGCGGCGCAGTGCATCGCGCCCGCCGCCATGGCCTCGTGGATCGCCTTGCCGAAGTCGGTCGCGAGCGGCCCCTCGGCGACGCCGCCGAACTCGGCCGCGACCTCGTCGCAGATGGCGGCGGCCTGCAGGAAGATCGCCTCGGCCGGGAGCGCCGCGGGCGTGGGCGCGAGGTGCTTTCGCCAGACCGTCGCCGCCGCGTAAAGGTCGCTCTGCTCCTGCGATCCGATCGGCGTGGCGTCGGCCATGGCGTCCAGGCGATCCGCGAGCGTGGCGCTCGCCGACGCTCGCTCGGCCTGGGGCACTGGATTCACCGGGCAGGGAGCCATCGCCACCATGGCGCGGTAGACCTCCCCGAACGCCAGCTGCGGGTCCTTGCCGCCGCGGAGCCTGTCGTCAACGATGTGGCGCGTCTCGGCCAGCTCGGCGGCGTCGACCATTTCATCGGTCGGCTCGATCGGCACCAGCTTCCAGGCCGCGGGATTTCCATGCCCGGGCACGGGAGGAATCGACGCCCACATGCCGTGCTTGCACCCGGCCAGCCAGCCTTTCCGCCATTGATCGGTGATTCGATCGGCGTGCGCCGCGGCGAGGACTTCTCGCACCTGATCGTCGGTGTAGAGGGGGATGATCTCGTCCGGCGGCTCGTCGTCCCACTCGGTGGGCAACGGGTCGTCGGCGTCGTGGTATTGCGTCCAGCTCCCTTCGCCGTCAGGGCTGGTCCACGACACGCGATGCATGAACGGAGCGGGCAGCTGGCCGCGGCCGAGGGCGGCGCCGATGCCGGCCGCGCACTCGCTGTCGTCGCCATCCTTTAGGGCGGCCTGGAGCCACTCCTTGGTGATGTTGAGTTGCAGCGGCTTGCGAGCCTTGGGCGCCTCGGCGAGCATGGCGCGATACCCATCGGCGGCGCGCTGCAGCTCGTCGATATAGTCCAACGCGACGCCCAGGTCATGGTGCGTGTTGCGCCAGGCCGGGTTTTCGGCCTTGGGCTTCGCGCTCGCGTGGGCGCGGCGGATCTGCTCGATGCGGATGGGAGTCGTGCTCATGATGCGTGCGCCTGGTCGACCATTTCGGACACCAGCCTGTAGAACGATGGCGATGAGGTCGTCAATGTCGTTTCGGTCCAGCCCGAGCGCACCAGGTGCTTGGCCAGGCCGTGATCCATGACGCTCTCGATGTAGAGGTAGTCTGGCGGTTCGATCGCCACCTGGGCGACCTCCGCGGCCGTCTGTAGGAACCGCTTCAGGTGGCCCTTGCCACGCTGCCCCTCGTCGACCACGACGTTGGCGATCACCAGGCACAGGCCCACCAGGCCCTCGCGCAGATAGCGATCGTTGAAGCGCACGTAGGCCGTCATGTGCTCGCAGTGCAGCCACTCACGGTGCACGCGGTGCGTGGCGGCCCTGGCCAGGAAGCCCGCGAGCGCGACGGCGGATTGATCCTGCTGGATGTGGTTCATGAAGACCTCGATGGCGTTGCCAGCGGCGCGACCTTCTCTTGCAGTCGCCGGACCTGAGCGCGCAGCCGCTTTTCCTGTTTCTTCAGCTCGGTCAGGCGCTCGTCAATGGCGCGCACCTCGCGCTGCACGTGAGCGTAGCTCTCCCAGGCCCGCTGCAGCGTGCGCGCGCTGCGCTGCATGAAGTCGAAGGCGTCGAGCGTCGCATCGCACTTGCGGCAGTGGATCGTGCGCTCGTGCTCGTCCAGGATCACCGAGTCGTGGCTGCAGAACCCGGTCGGGCGCGGCGCGATGCCGATGGGGTTCTCCGGCAGCGGCTCGGCGGTTGGCAGGGTGCGGACGTCGCTCATTGCCGAGACTCCTCGCGATCGTGGGCTTCCTGTTTCCGCAGCGCCAACGCAAGGATCTCCAACAGCCTCGGATAGTCCTCGGCCAACATGGCGAGCGGGCCGGAGCCTGGGACGCCGTCAACGCTGAAGGAGAGCTTGCCGGCCTCTTGCATCGCGATCACGATGACCATGCACTTCAGCTGGTTGGCCGCCTGCTCGGTGATCGCGTCCACGAGCCGAACCCAGTCCGGGTCGGCGGGAAGCTGGTTCATCGGGCTGCGCATCATGAGGACACCCGTTGGAGGTGTTCGAGGAATTCGAGTGGAAGCTGACAGTTAGCCGGCGCGCCCGCGAACATCGGCGCGATGTCGGGCGGCGTGTAGCCGGCCAGGCCGCAGCCGATCGCGGTGACGCGAAAGGTCAGCTCCGGGTGCGCCTGGGCGAAGACCAGGAACGTGTCGACGTGCCGGCGGATCGCATCGAGCGGCAGCGTGCGCAGCAGCCGGTCCTTGGTCGGGATGCCGTAGGACGAGCCCTGGTGCCCCTCGGCCTGGCCGTAGCGCGCGCCGTGGTGCATCACGGCATCCTTGGCCGCGCCGCGCCCGTGGCGCCCGGCCAGGTTGCTCCCGAAGACAAAGACGCGACGATCCATCAGCGAGTCCCCCGAGACAGCGCGCGGATCGCGCGCACGTGGAGCGGCAAGGCCGCCGGCCTGTAGTTCTCCGGCTCCTGCAGCATCTGCCCGAAACCCAGCACGCCCCAGAAGCGCCGGTCTGCCGGGTTGAAGACGTTCATCTCGGTGCCGCAGCGCGGGCACTTGATGTTCTGCATGACGCCGCCGCGCGGTCCGGCCAGGTAGCCGGTGCTGTGGCAGCAGGGCCAGCGTCCCCAGCGATACCAGCAGTATTTCTCGTCGGGCGTCAGCTCGCGCCCGCCGGTGATGGGGACGGGCTCGCTCATCTGGCTGCCTCCAGCAGCATCTTGGCCATCGTTCCCCCGCCGTAGGCCGTCGTGGCGGCCGAGTCGATGATCTCGGCCTCGACGCTGAAGACGATGGCCACCTCGCCGCCCGGATGCTTGTCCGCATCGCACAGGTCGGGATCGCTCTTGACGTGGTATTTGCGGCAGGCCACCGGCCGGTGCTCGTAGACCTGGCAGGCGCGGTCCTCGCCCAGAAACACGCAGCGCCGATCCTCGACGGGCAGCGCGGCCCACGCCTGGAAGTCGGTCGCCGCTGCCTGACGTTCGAGGCGCGCCTCGTCGACCACCACGCCGGCCTCGCGCGCCGCGGTGCGCAGCAGCACCGCCTCCTGCGCGAAGACGTCCACGCGCAGGTGGCAGCAGGAAGCGCAGCCCTTGCGGCACGTCACCTCGGGCCCGTGTGGCGAGGTGGCCAGCATGTGCTGGACGCGCTCGTCGACCACCTGGTGCACGGTGAAGGCGACGCTCATCGGATCGTTAAATCGCACGCCGTCCCATTGCTGCCACCAATGCGAGAAGCAGTCCCGCGCGAGGGCGCGCTCCTTCGGCGACATGGCCGCGGTCGCGCCCTTGAGCGTCATGCTGATGTAGCTCAGTGGCGGGCTTTTCGCGGCTCGCGCGAGCCTGCGGCGCTCAGTGCGGTCCATGGGTCGGATCATCCTGGTGCATGGTCATTCGGCCAACCGTCGGGCCCTTGTGAAGCGGCTTGAACTCCGCGCGCCGCTCAGAGCCCTGGCCCGTGATCGGGCAGATGCCCATGAAGCTCCGGTCCTTCGTATGCACGGCGATGACCAGCGCCTCGGTGCGGTCGGGATGCTCGCTCAGGTCGTCGCACTCGCAGCCCAGCTGCCGCTCGGCTTCGCGCAGGTCGGCGGGAATGCGGCCCTTGCGCTGCACGACCCAAATCTCGGACACGTGGACGATCGCGTCCGGCACGAACGGAGCCGATGGCGAAATCTTGTCGCCCTTCAGCAGCTCGGAGATCAACAGCATGAGGAAGTCCTTCGTGGTGGAGGACTGCTGCAGCATGTTGACGACTTCGGGCTCGATGAACCCGAGGTGCGCGAGCTTGCCGGGCTCGGCGTCGTCCATCTTGACGAGCGCGAGCTGCGAATGGCACTCGCGCCCTTCGTTGACGATGCCGATTGAGGCTGCTGCGAAGTGCTGATAGAGCGACGCGATGTCGTCCTCAACCAGCTCGCGCGTGCGAGTGCGGTTGTTGGTCACCGTCTTTCTCCCTTGGGTGCGCGCCGCCCCTTCTTTTCGGGGGCGGGCTGGTTGCGCTCGCTTTAGATCGGCGTGGCGCCGTTCATGTGCGCGCCGTTGACGGCGAGCTGCGCGAGCTTTTCGCGCAGAGACGTCATGCCGCCGTGGCTTTCGACGTAGTGGTGCGTTCGCGCTTTGATGATGTCGGTGTGGCTGTGCGATAGGAAATCGACGAACGCAACTGTGGTGTCCGCCTTGTCCACCATCGAGCGCAGCTGGTCCTTCGACTCGTGGGCGCCGCAGAACCGCAGGTCCAGCTTGGCGCCGAAGTCGGCTTCGATCAGCGGCACCTGGCCACCTTTGAGGCCGACAACCAGCACCGATGGAGGTTTGGGCGGGCGGGACTCACGAACGAAAGGGACGTGGGGCATCCTGGTCTCCTCGGAGACGCCCTGGGGCGCGTGGGCCGGCTGCGCGCCGCCCAGCTTGACCGCCTCCAGGCCGCGTAGGACGCCCTCGGAGACGATGCCGGCGATCTCGTTGACCAATTGTGAGCGCAGGTTGAGCCACATGCTGCTGTTGAAGATCGAGGCGACGGGGCCGGCGATCGGGCTGGGCGCCAGGGCGGCGACCGGGGCAGCGATGGGCGCCTGGTCGGGCTCGGCTGCAGGAATTGCAGGTTCAGCAGCAGGGGCGGCGGCGGCAGCGGCGGCTTCCGCCTGGGCCTTGATGATCGCCTCGTCGCGTTCGCGTTGCGCCACTACTCGGGCCTGCTGCAGTGCGTCGGGATACCAGTCCTTGACCATCGTCATGGCGGCGATGTCGCGCTGCCGGTTCGCCGGCAGCACGAGCTTCTGCGCCTTGAGCAGCGCGTCGCGCGGGCCACTCGCTTCGAGGCTCACCAGCAGCTGGCCCGCCTTGTTGGCGATGGCCGCCTTCTCGTCGCGAGTCCAGTAGATGTGTTTCGGGGTTTTGGGCGCGTTTTCCGAGGTCGGAGCTGGTTCGGTACCTTGGGGCTCCTGATCGGCCGTTCCTGGGGCTTCTAGCGCCTCCAGCGGCCCCTTCAGGATGGGCCCGAGCCATGGCGCCTTGGCGATCGTGTCGATGTCGCGGCGGCGGGCCTTGGGCAGCACGCGCTGGGCGGCGGCGATGATGCCAGTCAGGCTCTTGATCTTGCCTGCCTGTCGCACTTTGATCGCCTGGTTGGTAATCGCTTGCCGTTCTTCGGCTGTCCAATACACGTGCGCCATCGTTCTCATCTCCCGGGTTGGTTAATTGTCGGTCATAACCCGACGTGGGAATGTATTGCCATAGTCTGCTAAGTATCAGCAGAAGCCGCAAGGCGCGAAGGGTAATAGATTGCCAGGGACAAACCCGCAGGCGCGGGCCGTGCGGGCCTTGGCGGGGGTGGTGTGGATCGAGTGGGAGGCGTGCGCGGCGCGCAATGCTTTGTCGCTCGCGGCGCGCCGAACGTGAGCTTCAAGCCGACTTGCGGCTTAGGGGTAAGCGATAACGACGCGTTCGCGCTCGCCGCGCCGGCGGGCGTCCAGATGATGGGGTGGAGCCCCGGCCCGATTTTCCAGGGAATTTTCCAGGGAATTTTTCGAGCAATCGACAGGCATCGGCAGGAACGCCGTTTTCACTCTCATAGGTGGGGTGCCTGTGGATGCCTGCTGATAACCGTCCCGATTGGTTTCGAGTCCCATTAGCCACCCCACCTCTACGCCCGGTAAAGCCGGGCGTTTTTCATGGTCTGGGGAATTCCTGGGGAATTTTCGGGTCGGCGCCCGCTGCCTGGGCTGCCTGGGCCGCGCCCAGCGTGCGTTCGAGCTTGGCCATCTCGACCTGGTCGCCCGCGCCAGGAATCCACTTGGCGTAGGTGCTGAGAAACACCTCGACGCTGTGGCCCATCTGGCCGGCGCAGAACGCCGGGGTCATGCCCGCCATCAGCATCATCGTCGCGTAGGTGTGGCGGGTGTTGTAGGGCTCGCGGTAGCGGATGCCCAGGCGCTTGAGGGTCGGCTTCCAGAACGACCGGCCGTAGGGGCGCACGCCCTCCCAACGCACGCCGTAGCGCGGATCGTGGAACACGTGCCCGCCGGCCAGGGAGGTGTGGGCCCGCTGGCGCGTCAGCGCGGCCAGCGCTCGGCTGTTGAGGTGCAGCCGGCGCGCCGTGTCGGTCTTGGTCCGGTCGACCTCCTCGCCCTGGACGACGCCTTCGACGATCGAGACGTAGCCTGAGCGCAGGTCGACGTTGGGCCAGCGCAGGCCGAACGCCTCGCTGGTGCGCAGGCCCATGTAGAACTTCGCCTCGGTGAAGTTGACCACCTGGGCGTCGTAGTGCGCGGCCATGTCGGCGATGATCAGATCCGCCTCGGCCTGCGTGAAGGGGTCGATCTCCGGCCGCTGCCACTTGGCGCGCGGGATGTTCTCGGCCGGGTTGTCCGTCAGCAGCTTGTCCAGCACCGCGAGCGCGAGCGCCTCGCGCAGCACGCTCACGTAGTTGTTGACGGTCTTGCCCGACAGGCGGCGCTTGGTGGCCAGGGCGAGCAAGAGGTCGCTGGTCTTGAGGCTGCGCAGCGCTCGCTCGCCGAGCGGCATCTTGGCGCCTTCGGGCTGGGCGTTCGACCAGAACGTGACGGCCGACTTGTAGCTGTTGTGTGTACTGGTGGCGATGCGCTGGGCGGCCAGCCAATTCTTCAGCTGGGTAGAGAGGGTGGTCTGCGCGGCGCCGGCGCCGCTGGCCGGGAAGAATTCGGCCATGCTGAACCGGTCGTGCGCGATGGCATCGCGAATGTCGTCGGCCAGGCGCGCCGCGTACTTGATGTTGGCTGGCGTGGGCGCCATCGGCGCGCCGTCGACCATCAGCGTGCGCTTGATGGGCGTGCCGTCGAGGATGAATGTCAACCGGAGCGAGTTCTCGCGAATCTCGACGCCCTTGGTCTTGGCCTTGGTCATGGCGGATCTCCTTCACTGATCGGAACCTTGGCGCGCTCCAGCACCTTGCGGAACCATTTGGCGCCCCCGAGGGCGTGGAACTTCTCTCTCTGCTCGGGGGTGGCGCGGATCGGGATGATGACCGACTCGACGCCTTCGGCGATCGGCTTGCGGCCTTGCCCGCGGCCGGCGCCGCCGCGCTTGCTCTTGGGTTTCGCTTCCGTCATGCCGGGGAGATGGTGAGCGCGACCAGCAGCAGGTGGAACACCGGCTTGATGGCGTCGCTGAAGGCCAAGGTGATGAGCGTGATGCCAACCAGGGCGGCGGCCACGCGGGCGGCGAGGTGGACGAGCGGCTTCATGTGGACTCCCGTGCGTTGCTTGATTGCGTAATACAAGTATACCACAATATGTCGCACGAAATCAAAGATCGACGCCGAAAGTGTAGTCCAGCGCCGGAGCCGTCTCGCATCGTCAAATGCGAATTGCGAGTCGTATTTGGCTCAATGCCGCCCGCCTTCGATCCACGCCTGGTAGCCGCGCATGCTGATGTAGAGCCGGCCGTCCGGCGCACGGCGCCACTCGCGGCCCTCCACCCAGACGCCCTCGGAAATCTTGCAGCGGATCGCCTTCTCGGTGAGGCCGGTAGCCGCCGCCGCCGCCTTGATCGTGACGTAGGTCGCCAGCTGCACCGGCGTGTCGTTGCTCTGCGGGCTCATGGCGTCAGCTCCAGGGCCGGCAGCAGCTTGCCCTCGGCCACGTGTTCCAGCACGGTGCGCCCGCTGGGCAGCAGGATCTGCCCGAGGAACGCGCCCTCGAAGGTCAGGATGCCCGTCTCCACCGCGGTGATCTGGCCCTTGATCCAGTCGCGCAGGATCGAATAGACCGCCACGCTGGCGATCTCCATCGCCTTGCGCTCGGCGGCCAGGCGCTTGTCCTTGGACCGGCCCGCGGCGATGTCGGTGTTGTAGATGGTGGGCGGGTGCTCGCGCAGGTAGGCCGCCGCGTAGCCGCGGATCGACGCCTTGACGCTCACGGGCCGGCCGCGGTATTCGAACTGCACGAGGATCTCTTGGGCCACGTCGTCGGACATGCTGCCGAACTTCGTGCAGCCGAAGGCGCGCAGCAGCTTCTGAATCTCGCCGAGGGCGCGCTCGCCGCTGGTGGCTTTCTCGTAGGGCAGGGGCATGATGCCGATCTCCTCATGGGGTCGCGGGCTGCGCGTGCATGACCCGCTCATGGTCCGCCAGGCCGGCGCGCTTGACCAGGCGCCCGCACTTCTCGCAGCGCACCTTGCGGCCTGGCAGGCCCTGCGTCTCGCGCTCGCCGCAGTCCTGGAAGAACTGGCCAACGCGTTGGATGTCGCGGCCGGCCTGCCTTCGCGCGCGCGCGCAGATCCCGCAGACCAGCGGTACGCCGAACTCGTCGCCGCCGATGTAGACGCCGCAGCCCTCGCAGTACGTGCCATCGAGCATCCCCTCGGCGATCTCACCCATGCTGATCGAGGAACGCCTGCGTGGCGTCCTTCGCCTCGGGCTTGCCGGCGGCACCGCCCACCTCGCGGAAGTCGGGATCGAAGCTGGCGTCGACCACGTCCTCGTCGCCGAACGGCAGCGACGTCTCCGAGGGGCCGCTCAGCGTCGCCATGACCTCGCGCTTGAGCATATGCGCGAGGCGGTCGATGACCGGCACGTGCTGGGGCGGCACGCACTGCACCCGGAAGACCAGGTGGACCGTGCCGCCTTCGAGCGGCTCGATCTTGAGGTTGTTGATCCGGCAGTCGCGCAGCACGATGTCCGACTCGCCGCCGATGCCGTAGGCCAGCGTGAGCGTGCGTCCGCTCAATTCCTCCACCCAGCGCAGCGCGTCGAGCTGCGGCCAGCGCAGGTTCGGCAGGTCGGGCGGCTCGCCGAGGGCCAGCTCGCCCTGGTCCTTCGCCGGCTGGTTCTCCAGCTTGCAGAACAGCATCCGGCGCAGCTGCGGATGGAACAGGTCCAGCACCGCGTTGCCGCAGTCCATCGAGAACTTGAGGTCGATGGCGGTGACCAGGTCGTCGCCGTGCTGCTCGCTGCGGGTGTTGAGGTGTTCGAGCACGACCGGCGTCGGCTCGGGGAGGGAAAAGCGGTTCACGTCGTGTGCTCCTTGTTGAATAAAAAGCGGGCGCCCGATTGCTCGGGGGTTTGAGGCCGGAGTTGCTAGGAGGGTTGCCGGCCTCGGTCGCCCTTGGAAAGCGCGGCCCCGCTAGGAGGCGGCCGCGGTTCGCTCGTGCGCTCTAGTCAAAGTCCTGATCGAAGCAGACGACCACGTCGCCGACGATCTGGTGCGTCGTGCCCGGCTTGCAGTTCGCGTGGTACAGCGCGGTCGCCTTCGGGTTATCCGGCTTGAGCGCGCGAGTGGGGCGTAGCTCGTGGTGACCGTCGCTGTGCACAATCGTCTCGGTCTCATAGCCCGAGTCATCCAGCACCATGACCTGCAGCGGATACCCGAGGTGACGCAGAGAGACGGTGTCGAGCGTCCGCGCGCCGATCAGCGCGTGGATCTCGGCCATGGTCGGCGACTTGTCCAGCCGCACCTCGGTGCCGTCGCAGCGGATGATGCGGGCCGTCATTCCACCTCCTCGCGGAGCTTGAGGTGGTGTCGGCATCCCTTGTTCATTGCCTCGACCATGCCAAGTCCCCACACGCGGGCACCGCCGCGCGCATAGAAGGCAGCGGCACGTCCCGATGCATCGAGCAGCCCCTGATATTTGACGCGCAGCACGCGCTCTCGCCATCGGCGCTCGGTCAGGCTTTCGTCGTCTGGCAGGTGCGTCTCGATATAGAACAGGCCCTCGAAGATGCGCTCATGCAGACGGTTTTCTTCGCACACCTCGATGATGAGAGGCCACACCCTGGCGACCGCCTCGCGATTGGACTCGATCGCGCGGAGCAGGGAGGTCAGACATGCGACGGTGGTCGGACTCGCGGCTCCGCTCGCGGTCCGGCCGGAACTTTCGATGAGCGAGTTGGCGTAGACGATGATCTCCTTCCTGCACGCGAGGTCGGGCCGCCATTTCTCCATCGTCGTCGGCATCCGGCGGTTGGAGTTCACGTCACTGAATCCTTGCGCCTCCTCCATGTTGCTCTGGGTCTCGAACACGAGGCAGGGAAGCTGCTGGATGTCTTCGCGCTTGCACGCCGCGAGGACGCGGTGCTGTCCGTCAATCACGTAAAACCTGTTCGTCCCGATGCGCTGGGCCACCAGAATCACGCCACACGCGATCCATGACCAATCGCGAGCTAGGCGCAGGACCCGGTCGTTCCTCGCATCACGCTGGTAGGTCGCGTCGACCTCCAGCATGTTCTTGTCGAGATGACAAAGGCGTCCCGGCTTGCCGCGGGTCTTCCATTTGTATAGGTCGATCTTCGACAGGCCCCGCGCGGAAAATTCGCCCGTCGCCCGCTGTTCGTCTCTGATGTTCATGCTTCGTCGCTCCACTTGCCGCGATAGACGGTGATGAGGTCATCGAACCGAGCCGGCCCGAGCACGCTGCGCGCCTCATCGAGCACGATGCTCGCGGCCTCTGCGCCCGGCGCTTGTTGCACGGCCTCGATGTATTGCTCGAAGGTGCGCGGCTCCATCGGCGGCTCGTCGCGCGGCCGGCCGTCGTCGTCATACTCTTCGGGCCGCGGCGCCGCGGCGCCGCCGGCGGGCGTGGCCTTGCGCGGTCGACCGCGTTGCGGCGCGGGCGCGGCCTGTGGCGTCGGGGGAGCCGCCGGCGGATCGATCTCGCCGGTGTCCGCGTCGACGTAGGGCGGTGGCACGAATGCGTTGTCGATAGCCTCGTGCACGCTGAGCACCTGCTGGCCGCGCGTGGCCGAGTCGTCGAGCGCCAGCGCCATCGCGAGGTCGGTAGACTTCGGCAGGTATTTGCAGATCCGGCGCAGCGCGGTCTTGCGCGCCATCTCGCCCCAGTCGGAATCCCAAGGCGTGGTCTTGCCGTAGCGCCTGGCGGTCTGCACGTTCTGGCTGCGGTTCTTGATGCGCTCGATGTCTTCCAGCGTCATCAGCTCGGCGTGCGAGCCGCCGCCCTTCAGGCGCGCGACCGCGTAGACCAGGCGCACTGGGCCCGGGTCGCCGTTTAGCCACGGCTTGTGGCGGATGCCCGGCTCGGTGCCCCACTGGACGTCGAAGTCGTCGCGCTCGTAGACCAGGTGGGCCGAGATCGAGTCGACCAGGCCGGAGCGCCGCACGAGTTCGAGCAGGCCCTGGTAGCCCAGCTGCAGCGTGCACACGTAGCCCTCGTCGCGCTGGCGATAGGGGATGAGGTAGCACTCGCCCAGGATGCCGGGGCGCAGCCCGAGCTGCGACGCCTGGATCACGCAGGCGAAGACGGACGCCGGCTGGCACTCGGCCAGGCGCGGGTTGATGCGAAAGCAGGTCAGCGCGACCCGCGTGATGTTGTCGGCGTTCAGGTGCCGGGGCAAGGCGCGCGCGATCTCGCCCTTGTAGGCCTCCAGCATCGCCGGGAAATTGTCCGGGCGCGGCTGGCGCAGCGAGCCGGCGGATTGACCGGCGGCGACGTCGCGCAGCGTGGTGGTCGGACGTGGGGTGGTGTTCATTCGTGGATTTCCTCTCGTGCTTTCAACATGGCGTCAGCCATCAGGTAGGCGGCGCTCGCGTACCGCTTGCGTGCGCTGTCGTATTCCTCGCAGCTCGTGGCGTCAGCTGCGATGAACGCCGCCACCGCCGCCGTCGCGATCTGGTCTCGCAGGACGGTGAGGTAGGTGCTGGCGCGGTGGTGCTCATCCATGACCGGCCTCTCAGTCGGACATGGCCCAGGCGGGCAGGTCGATGAGCTGCACCTCCTGGCTGTAGCTGGGCCAGGTGCCGCGCAGCAGGCACTCGGCGTAGGTGTCCAGGTTGCGGCGGTAGTCCGTCTTGCCCTGCGCGCGGCTGCGGTCATCGAGCATCAGCGCGCTGGCCGCATAGGGGTACTCGGACTCGACCGCGACGAACACGAAGCCCATCACGGCGTCGCCGCTGGCGGCCTGGTAGCCGTCGCTGTAGAACGCGTCCTGCACGTGGTAGCGCTTGCGCGCGACCTGCCGGCGGAACTCGTGGGCGCTCGCGTCCGCGTAGGTCTTGACGTCCAGCAGCACGACCGCGCGCGGGCCGTAGCGCGCCACCCAGTCGGGCCGGCACCGGCACAGCACGCCGGTCTGCGGGTCCACCCACATGGCCGACACCTCGGGCATCCCGCGCGTGAGCGCGTCGTGGATGTCGTGCAGCCGATGCACGCTGTCGGCCTGGCGCATGGCCACCTCGTACTGGTGGCCGGTGATGACGGTCTTGCCCTGGTTCAGGCTGTTGAAGTCGCGCCACCAGGCCATCGCGTTGACGCTGTCGGGGCTCGGCTTCGCTGCGTTCCACTGCGCCTCGGTGGGCCGGCGCGGCGCGTTCGAGGGGATCACGACGTAGCGTTGGCCGAACACGTGCGGCTCCAGGATCGCGCAATGAGCCAGCGTGCCCTCAAGCTGCCCGGCGCGATCCTTGGGCGTCGGCCGAAGCGGATCGCGGTGCAGCGCGTAGTAGTGCGCCGGGCTGCGGTTGATGTTGTCCAGGCCGGTCTTCGAGATCCCCACCATCGCGTGGTAGGCCTCGATCTCGACGTCGTGGCGAATGCCCGGAAAACCTTCGGGCAAGGGCTCCGCTAGCCCGGTCTCGCCGACCGGGCGCTCAATGATCTCGTTCATGACCCGCTTCCTGCGCTAGCCCAGCGCGCCGGAGTCTCGCGACTCGACGACATGAGCGAAGAAGATCCACGCCTGCTGCGCGGTGCCGTAGGAAACGGGATGGCCCTTCAGGACGACACGCTTGTTGCCGACGAAGCACTCGTAGCGATGCGTCGGCGAGCGGCGCACGCTAGCGGTCGGGACCGCCGCCAGCACCAGCTGCTTGAAGTTCGGGTCCTTCTGTCGAAAGCGCGCGGTGAAGCGGCCTGCTTCGACGTGTTCGAAATGGGCGAGGGCCTTGGCGATGTCGTTGACTGCATCGCTGTTCAGGCCGTCCGAGCAGATGGCGAACGTCTCCATTTTTTGCCGTACTCCCGTTTGATTTTTGACAGCGCGATGAATCGGGCTGATGGATCAAACGTAGCAACGGATTGCGCGCCGTCAAGCAAATTTTTGCCTGAAGGGGCATTCGGAAACGGCCATTTGCGCGTTGGTGTAGACGCGCGAGCGCGCGGGAAAACCCGCGCTGGGAGAGCGCCGGGGACTAGGCGTCCAGGTCGTCTATCTCGGTCTGCTCGCGGTCTAGGAACGCGCGTTCCACCGCCTTGTGGAACCGCATGCGGGCCACGCTGTCATGCAGCAGCTCCCAGGGTTCGACCTCTAAGGCGACCGCCAGCTTGTGCAGGTTGGACAGCGTCCCAGAGGGACAGCTCATGCTCGTGCCGCTGTGGGTGACGCGGTTCGAGGGCCGCAGGAAGTTGCCCACCGTTCGAGGCGAGACGCCGCTGGCGCGAGCGAGCGCGCTCTCGGACATTGACTGCGCGCGCATCTGGCACTCCAGGTTCGCGGCGATGGATCGAAGGAATTGCGAGACGTTTCGATTGGTCATGACGCGTGCCCTCAAGGGTCCCCCATTCTTAGGGGGTCTAGTAACGGATTCCCATACCCCCCATTTTGTACGCAGAACCATGACGACGCCAGGGAGTTCTAGGGATTCCTCTTGACGCGCGGTAATCCGTTGCTACGTTGCAGAGGGGTGAACACCTTCGCACCCCTCGCCGATCTGCCGCTGGATGAAGACGTCCGGCGCCTGCTTGAGGCCCATCGCGGCCAGTGGAAAACCATCGCCCATGCCTCGGGCGTGAGCTACTCCTGGCTCTCCAAATTCTCGCGTCGCACGATCTCGAACCCGGGATTCGCGACCCTGCAGCGCCTGCGCTTCTGCCTCCTGCAGGCGCCGCTGCCGCCGCGGTTGCCGCCCGTGCCGCCGCCCGCCGCCCGCCTGCCTGCCAACCTGCCCGCCGTCGCGAGTGCGAAATGATCGCGTCGACCTCTCCGGGGGTGACGGCGTGATCGTCGACCCCGACTTCCTCGACCACTGGCGCACTGGCATGGTGGTCGACGCGTTGGCCGACCCGATGGCACCGCTGTACATCCTTCGCCTCTGGGCCCATTGCCAGGAGCGCAGGTCGGACACGTTCGTGATGCCGGCGCGCGGCGTCAAGTCGCAATGCAAGTGCCCGGCCGATGCCGACGTCTTCGAGGCCGCGCTCATCGAGGCCGGCTTCCTGAAGCGCGATGGCGCCACGATCACCGTGCTCGGCTGGTCTGAGAAGAACGCGTCGCTGCTCGCCGCATGGAAGAACGGCATCAAGGGTGGCCGTCCCAAAAAGAACCCAGATGAAACCCCTGGGAAACCCACCGGTAACCCAGCCCGAACCCAGCCCGAACCCATGGGCAACCCAGACGAAACCGATAAGAGAAGAGAAGAGAAGAACTCTCCTTCACTACGTTCAGGAGAGGACCCGGCGCGCAAGCGCGCTACCCCTGCGCCCGTCGAGATCGTGCCGGCCTCGGTGCTCGTGGCGGCTGGATTCGATGCCAAGACCGCCTCGGACTTCATCGCGCACAAGGCTGCGCACAAGGCGCCGCTGACGCCGCGGGCGTGGGCCGACCACCAGCGCGAGGCGCTCAAGGCCGGCTGGACGCCGGTGCAGGCGGCCGAGAAGGTCATGGCCAAGTCCTGGAAGGGCTTCGAGGCGAAGTACGTCCGTGACGAGCACCCGCCGACGCGCCACGGCCCGCTGATCGAGACCTTCCGCCAGCGCGACGAGCGCGACGCCGCTGAGAAGGTGGCCTTCCTCACCGGCCGCCTGCCGGGCAATGGCGCGGCCCGCCCGGCGCAAGCCGACTTCATCGACGCCGAGGTGACCGATGTCACTCCCCGACAGCTGGGTTGATCGGATCTTCCTGCGCCTGGCCACCACCTACGGCCAGGCGTTCCTTCGCCAGTACGACGGCATCGACCTGGCCGAGGTCAAGGCCAACTGGGCGCGCGAGCTGTCGGTGTTCCAGCAGGCGCCCGACGCCATCGCCTACGGCCTGGATCACCTCCCGCCCGATCGCGCGCCGACCGTGCTGCAGTTCCGCGACGCGTGCCGCCGGCCGGTCGAACACACGGCCAGCGCGCCACGCCTGCCGGCGCCTGCGCCCGATCCGAAGGTCGTCCGCGCGATCCGCGAGGCCTGGCGGCCGGTGGGCTCCGGCGGCCCGCGCGCGTGGGCCGATCGGCTGCGCGAGCGCGAGGAGCGCGGCGAGAACCTGACGCTGTTCCAGCGCGCGGCCTGGCGCGCGGCGCTGGCCACCGAGCTGCAGGCCGAACAGCACGAGCCCGAGGAGGCGCTCTGATGGAACTTGTCCTCTACAACGCGATGTGCCGCACGATCGCCGAATGCCATGCGGTCGACGAAGCCCTCGACATCAAGGACAAAGCGCGCGCGCTGGAGGTCTATGCCATGCAGGTGCGCAACGTCGAGGCCGAGCGCAAGGCGTGCGATGTGCGCCTTCGGGCTGAGCGGCGCGTCGGCGAGCTGCTGAAGGAGCTTTCGCGCTCAGAGACGGCAGGCGGTGGCGACGTGAAATCGGCTCCCAAGCGTGCGGAGCCGATCCACCCTTCACCCTATGCCCAGGCGCTTGCGGACACCGGCATCAGCACGCAGAGCGCGAGCCGCTACCAGCGCCTTGCCGACGTGCCGCAAGCCGAGTTCGAGGAAGCGCTCCGCGCGCCAGAGGTGAAACCGAGCACGACGCGAATCATTGCCCAGGCCCGCGATCCGGTGCCTCGGATGAGTGAGGACGCCCTGTGGCTGTGGGGTCGCGCACGCGATTTCGAGCGCGGCGGCTTCGCGCAGATGGACGCGCAGCTGCTGCTGCAGGGAATGACGGACGCGATGCAGGCCGACATGCGCCGCATCGCGCCGGCGATGGCCGATTTCTTCAATGCACTTGCCGAGGTTCCCCATGAGCTTGCGTGAAAAGATCCTCCAGCAGATGGCGCGCGCGGTCGACGAAATGCGCGGCGCGATTCGCATCTCGCCGACCACGGTGGCGATGCATGTGTTCGAGTTCTATTCCCGCAACCCGGGCTTTGATGAACACCTGGCCTACGCCTCGATCGAGCACCTGAAGCAGCTTGCCCGCAGCCTGCTCGCTCGCCAGCATGAGCCCGAGCAGCGCGCTCGCGTCATGCTCGATGAGCAAGGCGACTTCTTCGGCGAGCTGCTGCAGGATCGCTACCCGATCAAAGTGCCGCGTGGTGAAGAGCCGCAGTACCAGCTGCGCCAGTTCATGTCCAACGACGACGTGCAGTGGAACGTGATCCGCATGCGCAAGGTCGGTGCATCGCTTCTGCGCCACGCCGACGCACTGGAAGCCTGGGATCAATCGCGCGGTGGCCATGAGGTGCCGGCGTGATTTCCTTCGTCATCCTCGGCGAGCCCGCCAGCAAGGCCAACAGCCGCGAGTTGGCCACGATCGGCCCGAAGGACGCGCGCCGCACGATCCTGCGCAAGTCGGACAAGGCCTTGACCTTCGAGGACGACGCGCGCCGGCAGATCCCGCCCGCCGCCCGCCAGCGCCTGGTCGGTCCGGTGAGCGTGACGCTGCGGATCTTCTACGCCAGCGAGCGGCCCGACCTGGACGAGTCGATCGTCCTGGACGTCCTGCAAGACCGCTGGGTGCGCACGCAGGTCCAGCCCGAGCGCCACTCGATCGACGCCGAGGGTCGGCACACCATGACTTCGGCCGTCACCGGACGCGTGCTGGTGCAAGCCGGCGTCTACCGCAACGACCGCCAGGTGCGCGAGAAGCACGTGTTCCATGGCATCGATCGCGCCAACCCGCGCACCGAGGTCGTCATCGAGCCGCTGCAGCCGCAGCAGGTGTCGTTCCTTGAGGACGACGGGGTCAGGTCGGTCGCGCGCCCCTTGAAGTCGCGGCCCAACACCGAGAAAGCAACCGCATGAGCTACTCCTTCAAAGTCCGTGGCGTCGACAAGGGCCACACCAAGGATCACGTCGCCGCCGAGCTGCTGCGCGTGGTCGCCACCCAGCCGATGCACCACCGCGACAGCCAGCTCGCGCTGGCCGCCGCGACCGCCTTCATCGACCTGATCCATGACGACGCCACCAAGGACATCGGCGTCACCGTCAGCGGCTCGCTGGGATGGAACGGCTCGTCGCCCGACGAGCAGATCACGACCGGCAACGTCAGCGTGTCGGTCTACCTCGTGGACAAGGACGCTGCCTGAGCCATGGAGACCTGCCCGGATTGCGTGGCCGCCAGCAAGCGGCTCTGGGGCCAGTACAGGGCCGACTGCGTGGTGTGCTCTGCACGGCACATCGCGCGCGGCCCGGTCTGCGCCGAGGCCGCCAAAGCCGGCCGGATCACCTCGCCCTACCGGCGCCAGCTGGAAGACGTCGTGGGCCAGCGGCACTGGTTCGCGCTGCATGGCGTGGTCACCGCCTGGCTCAACGGCCACGCCCACGATGTGGTGCCGACCTGGCCGTACTGAGGATGGGCGTCGCGATGGTCGCCGTCTCGATGAATCCCCGCGTTGAGCTGGTCAGCTGCCGTGACGGCTGCGGGCTCCAAGCCACCGCCGAACAAGCCGAACACCAGGGCTGGACGCTGCTGGCCGTGCAAGGTCGGTGGCGCTGCCCAGCCTGCGCGCTCGCTCTCAGGCGAGCGAGCGAACCCGCCCCGCAACCAGCATCGTGAAGGAGGACTGAACGTGCAGCACGCCATCAACAACGACGACGTCATCCTCAACGACTTGCTCGGCCGCTGGCACCGCTGGGCCTGCGATTACCGGACCGCGGTGGGCTACCCCTCCGCTGCCGCATACCTGGCGCAGTACCGGACCAGCCGCCAGTACGACGACGTCAACGGCGCCCTGGACGGCGACGTCGAGAACTGCATCATGAGCGGCGTGGACGGCTGCCTGAATTCCGTGCCCCAGCCCTACCGCAACGCGCTGCACCTGAACGCGCGCAACCTGGTCACCGGCCTGACGGTCTGGCGCTCGCCGCGCCTGCCGGTCGACGACATGGAGCGCGCGCAAATGGTGGCCGAGGCCCGCGCGATGCTGATCAAGCGCCTGCGCGTCCGGGAAATGCTGTGATCGAGCAGCCGGTCGAGTCGTAATTCCCAGCCCGGCGCTTGACACGCAGGACCGCGCCGAATTACATTTTCGCCCGAGGCCACCAGCCGCGACCACGTCCGACGTGAACGCGGCTTTTTTGTGCCCAATTAACCCGTGATTCGTGGCACAGAAAACGAGCCTGCGGGATTAATTTCACCTATGACGCAGCGCCTGGCCGGCCATGCGGGAATTGCCCAAAAATGCGGCATTGCCCAATTAAGTGGCAGGGCATTCCTAAGCTGTTGATTTGGTGGAAGAAAACCCCCTCGACAGCGCTCTTATCGCAAGGGTGGCAAGGGGTTAGTAGGGCCGATCCCGAAAATCGCGGTACGCAGGGTTTACGCCCCGATGCGAGGAAGTGTCGATTTTCTATGGGCTGGGCCGTCGTTGCGTTGTCGGCTCGCCGGCAGCTCGGCGAAAAGGAAACCCGCCGCAGCGGGTTGTGCCTGATGGCCTGTCAGACCCTCTTGAAAATCCCGGTGCTCTTGACGATGAGCTTCATCTGGTAGCGCAGGGTGGTGACTGCCTTGACGTTGCCGATCAGCGGTGCGACTGCGGCGCGGTAGTTGGCGATCTCTTCGGGCGTAGCCGGGCGGGTCGTGCGGGTGGTCATTGCGTGGGCTCCTTCACAGCCAAAGGGAACTGCTCCCCGTGGCTCGACCCCGCCGCAACGGGGTGAAGTGAGCTGGATGGCCTATCGTGGGACGTCGCGGGTGACGACCCGGTGCTTGCCCAAGCCGGTGTCGATCACCGACTCGAACCTGCACTCAGCCACGCGGGTGCCGGCGGGCGTGTAGCGGTTGATGATCTTGAGCAGGCGGCACTCAACGATCTGGCCGGCTACGAACTCGTTCTTGGTGAGCCAGACCTTGAACCGAAGGCCGATCGCGCCCTTGGCCATCGGCTCGGCTCGTGCGGCCAGCTTCGCGTTCTGCTCGTCCTGGGTCATCGCGTACATGCTGCTCTCCTTGCTGCTGATGCTTTATTGTGGCACAGGAAAAGAGCCTGCGGCGCTAAATGCACCTATGGGCGGACTGCAGCCATCCCAGTTCCTTGATCGGTGCTGGTGGATCGAGGCTCTAGAGGGCCGGACGCGTTTAGAAGCCCGTAGCCGAACTCGAATCGGTGGCTGTGGGTAAGGGTTGGGAGGTCGACGATCGCCGTCTACGCGCCCGATACGCGCGTTGGTTTGGCGCCATAGACCGACCTGCCTGGCCTGCTGGCCGACCTGCACGCCGCGCCCGCCAGCCCACTCGCTCCGGTCCGGTCGCCCAGCCCAGCCCGTCCAGCTCGGCGTCGCCTATCGCTGCTGCTGCACCATCTGTGGCCTGGCCATCGCCGCTGCCCGCCCATCCACCCTGCCTATCGGTGGGGGGCCTGCCGCACACCCTGGTCATCCCCACGCTAGAGCGGCGTCGAGGTGTTGCGCACGTGGCCGAGGGTTGGCGAGGGGGTGGTTTGCAATTGCCCCAGCAAGGCCCATAGGTGGTCCTGCAGTGGGGTCGGTGAGGCGGGCAGGTAGTCCAGGGGTTGCCTGGGCCTGCCGAGGTCCCGCAGGGCCCATCCCGGGCCTCGGCGGGGCATTGACGTCAGAGCCGCTTGGCCTTCTTGTCGATCAGCTCGCGCAGCCAGTCGGCACCGCCGAGCTGCTCGAACGCCTCGCGTTGCGCGCGGTTGCAGCGCACCCGGATCATGTCGTCCCGGTCGCTGGACTTCGAGCCCTTGGGCCGGCCGATCTTCTTCGGCTCGGCGGCCGGCTCTGCCTCCGGCTTGGCCTTCTTCGGTTCGGCGATCATGGCGCGCGCTCCTTCTGCTGTTGCGCCTGTGGATGCAGGCTCGATAGATAACTGTAGCACAAGATAAACAGACCGATTTCCGCGGGCTAAGCATTGATGCGATGCACGGGGTCCTCCCCGAGAGTCCTGCTCGTTGCAGGAAGCCCGCTCCACTCCTTCGTCCGATGCCCTGGTCCGCGCCCACCGTCTGCTGTCGGGCTGGTTGCCGAGAGCTGGTCAAGGTGCCCGGCTACTGCGACGCGCACCGGGCCGAGAACTACCGCGAGTACAACGCCAAGCGCGCTGGCCGCAACCTGCAGACCGACAGGTGGTATCACACGGCGCGCTGGCAGCGCCTGCGCAAATCGGTCCTGGACGCCGAGCCGCTGTGCCGCATGTGCACCGCTGCTGGCCGGGTGACGCTGGCCGTGCTGGTCGACCACATCAAGCCGGTCAAGTTCGAGGGCGAGTTCTGGGACCGTGGCAACCTCCAGCCGCTGTGCAACCACTGCCACGAGATCAAGAGCCAGGCCGAGGGATCGCGGTCGCGGCCGGTTGCGCGTTGAGCAGGTCGTCCTGCGCCACCGTGGCCTGGGCGATGGCCTGCGCCGCGATGTCGTCGAACGTTTGCCATGCCAGCGGCATGACGTCGAAATGCTGCTGGTAGGCCGCGCGGATCTGCTCCAGCGCCTTCAGCAGTCCCGGAGCGCCGGCCGCCAGCGCGAGGTTCGCGCGCTGCTTGGCCACGAGCTGCTCGCCGTTGTGGCGGATGGCCATGAGCCAGCGGCCGTCAGGCGTGAGCAGCACGTACTCGTTCGCGTCACCCTGCTCGCGCACGAGCCATGGGCCATCCGTGTGGGTGATGGTGGTCATTCGTCGTTCTCCTGCGGCTGGGCGCCGGCGGCCATCGCAGCGGCGCGCGTCACACTGAACTGCGCGAGCGAGTCGCCTTCGTTGCCGATGGGGTAGGCGTTGACCGTCAGGTCGCCGGCCTGGCTGACATCGATTCGCAGCGCGAAGGCTCCGACGTTCACCCAGCCCGCGCGCTCGTGCTCGACGCTCTCGCCGTCGAGCCGGCCGTCCAGGCGCACGATGTCGCAGTCTTCGACCTCGAAGGTTCCGTTGGTGCTCATGATGCGTCGCTCCTGTCGATGGGCGCGAACAGCTGGCGCATCATTTCCATGGCCTGGTCGTAGGCCCGATGGAGCTGCACGGGATCGACGCCGGCGCGCACACCGAGGCCATGCCAGCCCCGGTCGTGCACGTAGTCGCGCAGCGCCGTGATGCCTTCGGGGCAGAAGTGCGATTGGCCGATCGCCTGGATGGCGCGCGTGACGATGTCGAGCGGGCCGGCCGAGGCGGGCGCGGCGTCGGGCGTGAGATAGCTCTCGTACTCGTACTCGCCGTCGCCGACCTTGTGGCTCTCGTCGCCGTCTTCGCACTCCTCCTCGGCCAGCTTCATCGCCTGGTCGTCGGTGTCGCAGCCTCCGATCTCGTAGTGGCGTGTGATCTTCTCGACCACGGTGACGCGGTAGCGGCTCATGATGGGCTCCTCGGTTGGGTGGTGGGCTTGTCGGTCCAAGCCGCGAACAGCCTTGGGCCGTACACCCGGCTGTTGCGCGTGATGCGAAGGCAGGCGTGCCAGGTCTGGAAGGAGCTGTAGTCGCCCCACCAGTTCGGATGATCGTCTAGGCGCTGGAAGGCGTCGCCGAGCGTGCTGCGCTGCAGCTCTGTCCTGCGCGGCATCGACTCGAACAGCGACACCACGGACGCCGCGATGTCGGCTGGCGAGGTGTTGACGTCGACGACGCGGGCGACCTCCTTGAGGCCGTCGACCAGCTGCCTGCAGAGCTTGTCGAGCGCGCGCCCGCGCAGCTCGTCGGTGCGATAGCGGCTCACAGCAGCACTCCCTGCCGGGACTCCGGCCTGGCGATCTCGAACTCCGGCACCTCGATGTGCAGCTCGCGCTCGAACCACGCCGCGACCAGGCGGCGATGGCACCAGTTCGTCTCGGTGAACGGCGGCTTCTCGTAGCACAGCAGCACCGGCTCGGCGCCGGCGGCCAGCTCCATCAGCTTGTCGTGCACGACCTTCGGATCGAGCAGCGCCAGCTGTTCGGCGTACAGGCGCTCGTACTCCGGGCGCGTGACGCTGTTGAACCACGCCCCCGGCGCCAGCGGCTTGAAGATGCGAAAGCCTGCCGGCGTCGAGCGCGGCGGGAAACGCGAGATCGACACGCGACCCGGGCCGGTGTAGGTGAAGAACGAAGCGGTTTTCATGGGGACGGTCCTTTCGTTGCCTGGTAATTGATTGTAGCACAGAAAAGTAGATGATGGCAAGGGATCAGGGGCTTGTGAGACACTTCTCGCACCTGGCTGGACCCCTTCACGGTCTGGCTGGGTAGAAGCCCCGGTACCGTTGGCGCGGAACCGGGGCTTCGTCCTTTGATCACGCGTTGGCCGTCACCAGCACCGTGTACACCCCGGTGCCGGAGGACTTGAAGGCGCCCTCGGGCAGGGCCTCGATGGTCCCGCCGCGGCGCTCGATCTCCGCGCGGAACTCGGTGGTGAGGCGGTCGCTGCGGAACGTGACGCCGGCCGACATCACGGCCACCAGGCGACCGCCCGGCTTCAGGAAGCGCAGGGCGTGGAGCACGTGCTTGACGTCCTGGCGGTTGCTGAACGGCGGGTTCATGACGATCCGGTCGTACACCGGGCGCGGATCGCAGCTCATGAAGTCTGTCTCCTGCACGTCGTCGAGCCAGCCCAGCGAGCGCAGGTGCGCCGCGTTGGCCGGCATCTTCTCGATCGCGTCCAGGAACGCGATCCCCTTGAACGGCTGCACCAGCTTGCCGCGCCCGGCGCTGGGTTCGAGCACGCGCATGCCGCCGCCCACGTCGGCCGCCTCGCACACCCGGTCGACGACAGCCGGCGGCGTCTCGAAAAACTCGAACTCGTCCTTCGGCACCACGACGCTGCCGGTCAGGATGATCTGCTCCATGCGCTCGGCGGCGTCGCCCTCGAAGACGTGAGCCTTCGCGCGGCTATTCCATCGGCCGCCGGCGGCCATCAGCACCTTGTTCACGCGCACGTACAGGTGCCGATCGAGCTGCTGCTCGATCACCAGGTGCGGGCCGTTCATGCGCGCGCTGCTCAGCGCGGCCAGGACGTTCGTTTCGATTTCCATTTCGCTCTCCTACTTCGTTCGGGCACAAAAAAGCCCGCGGCTGGTCGTTCACCGCGGGCGCTGGTTGTGGTGGGTATCAGCTGACCGTCGAGGCCAGCAGCTTCAGGGCCTTGTTCTTCATCGCCTCGCCGTCGCCGAACCAGGCGGACGACAGGCGCGTGTCGTCGCCGCCGCGCGTGTGGTCGACATACTCGGTGACGGCGTTGAGCAGGCCGAACGCCGTGCCCTTGGCTTCGGGCAGATCTGAGCCGATCGCGCCGCCGTCGAACAGCGCCATGATCGACTTGAACGCGCGCGTCTCTTCCACTGACTTGGGCGGCTTGACGACCTGGCCGGGCTTGGCGTCCTTGGGCGGCGTGGGCAGCGGCAGCAGCGCCTTCAGGAAGGCCGCGCAGAACGTCTCGTTGACCTGCTGGCGCGCGAGCCGACGCGTGGTGGCGAGGAAGCGCTCCCACTGGTCGAAGACGATGCCCAGATCCAGGCGCACGTCCTCCGCATTGAACTTCGCGTTGTGCGGCACCTTGATGACGCTGCCGACCTCGTCGTGCTCTGAGGCGCCTTGCGCCCCGTAGCCCGCGGCCATGGTCAGCGTGTTGTGGCAGACCACGCGCACGCTGGTGAACTTGGCCGTCGTGCTCAGGCTGGCGTCGTAGCTGGTGGCCAGCAGCACGTAGGGCCGGATCTTGTCCGTTTCGAGCAGACACTCACCGTCGTTGACGCGGGCGAGCGCCCAGATGCGCTTGCCGCCATCGAGCGCGCCGGCCGTCTCCAGCTCGAACCCGTTGTGCTTGATCAGCTCGGCGAAGAAGCCGAGGACTTCGGCCGGCTGGACCACCTGATACCACTTGGACACGATGCCCAGCGGCGCGTGCGTGTCGCTGCGATAAAGGACGTCGCGCTCTGGGTAGACGATGACCCCGCCGTCCGGCTTCATGTATTGCACGGCCGTGCGCTGGACGCTATGGCTCAGGCCCGCCTCGATGGCCCAGGTTTCGATGGGCGCGCCGGGCGTGAGCGCCTTGCCCATCTTGTGCCAGGGCGTCTCGCCGACGTAGGCGATGGCGGCGCGGCCGGTGGTTGTGTCGATCATGTGTGCCATGGTTTCACTCCTTACAGTGCTGTGATGGCGAGCCGTTGGCGCGGCTCGTCAGGGATGGCCGCGGTTGCGGTCGGTTGGGTACTGGGTGAGGTAAGCGCTTCGAGCCAGTCGCGCACGAAGCACTCACCGCGAACGCCGTGCTCGCGCACGTAGCGCACGCGCTTCTGCGTGATGTTCATGGACGCGGACAGGCCTCGAATCGTCTTGCCGTTCACGCGCATCAAGCGCTTGACCTGCGGGCCTGTGAGAGTCGTCTTGTCCATGTCTTAATTGTAGCACAGAAAAGCCATGGCGGACTATGGCGCGTGAAGGAATTTTCGATGTCCCACTGCTGCTGTCGCTGCTGCTGCCAGTGCTCTCTCGCCGAAATCTCGGCACTCCTTGCAACCCTTGTTCAAAAGGTAACCACCATGTCCAACACCATTGACGATCTCGTCACCGCAGTCGCGGCCCAAACCGGCGAGGTCGCCAGCCTGACGGCGTTCATCGCAGGCCTCGAACAGCAGCTGAAGGACGCGCTGGCGAACGTGACGCTGTCGCCCGAAACCCAGGCCAAGGTCGACGCGGTCTTCGCGGGCGTGACGGCCAATTCGCAGGCCATCTCGGACGCCATCGCTTCGAACCCTGGCGCCCCGACGCCGCCCGCTCCCGCGCCGGCGCCCTAGTCGATTTCCCAGGCGCCGTCACGCGCGGTCGTCGGCAGCCGCGACGCGGCTTCCTTGATCGCGTTGACGATCGCCTGGGCCAGCGAGTCGGTGTAGCTGTCGGCCTCGCACGCCTGATAGGCGTAGCAGCTGCAGCCGTTCACGATCGTGCCCGGCGACGGCAGCTCGGTCACCAGCTCGAAGATCCAGGGGCTGCTGGTCGAATCGGCGTCCGCGCTCTCGCGACCGTAGCGCGCGGCGATGGCCTCGACGTTGGCCTCGTAGAGGATCTCGCCAGCGATTTCGCAGACGATCGGGTCGTCGAGCGCGAAGCGCTTGCCGTTGTGCGCGGCGATGATGCCGTTCGCGTGGCCCCAGGACACCAGGGTGCTGATGTGGTGGGAGCTGCAGAGGAACGCGCTCATGATTGGCTCCTCGGGATCAGGTTCATGGCTTCGGCGTAGGCCACCGCGCAGGGCAGCCAGTCGTCGTCGCTGGGGCGCGGGACGCGAGGCGTGGGCAGAAAACCGTCTTCGACGGCTGTCGTCACGTCGTCATCCCACAGCTCGAAGATCGTCGGTTGCGCGGCGCTGCCCAGGCTGATGTACTGGCGGTCGCGCTCGAACCACGTGACGCAGCTGAAATCGGTCATGGTGGTTCTCCCGTTCAGGCGGCGGCGAGGAGGGCGCTTGCACCCTTCCACTCCGCTTCCAGCCCGTAGTTCTTCGCGCAGGTCGGGCCGAAGCCCACTGCCGTGCTGTGCTCGTCGGTCAGCTTGGTGTTGCAGAAGCAGCAGCGCCCGGTCAGCGCGCCGTGCTTCTTGGCCACGCCGGCCGGGTCCTTCGAGAACTCCTGCAGCAGCCGGCGAACGGCGCGCACGTCTTCCTCGGTGATCGAGCGGCTCTGCGTCCAGTTGCCCGCGGCGTCGACCCGGCCGAACCACACGTTGCTGCCGTAGCTGCCGCCGTCCGTCACCTGCACCTGGCCCTCGTGCTTGCTGCGCGGGCCCGCCAGCGAGAGGTGCACTGGTTGGTGGTCGATCTGGAGAACGATCTTCGGATAGCGCAGCTTCTGCTTGGCGCGCTGGAACAGCGCCATTACGCCGTTGAAGTCGCCCACCGTTTCTGTGGCGGGCTGGTCCGCCGCGGGGTTGGTGGCTCGCTGGGTGAGCTTGTCGACCCACAGCCACTGCTTGTCCGACAGGGAGCGGCGGCGCGAGAAGGACGTGATGAGGTCGACGGCGAACGCCTGGTCGCCGCCGCTCAGGCGGGGAAGGGCATCCGTCAAGGATGCGACGCGGGTGCTTTCGTTCATGGCAGGGACTCCTTACAGCCTCTGGGTTGAAGAAACAGGCCGTTGGCGCGGCCATGCTGGTCTCGTTCAATGAGACTTTATTGTAGCACAGTAAATATACCGCGGGGGGTTTTCGCGCATGTTTGTCGGTGCCGTTCCGATGACCGTCGTCAATCAGCTGCTGGGCGCGGTCGATTGCTCGACCTGGCCGGAAATCTATGTCTGCTGCTCGGGCTCTTTCCGCGTTGACCGCGCGCTCAAAGGCAAGTACCCCGACAAGATCGTGCGCAGCAACGACGTCTCGCTCGTCTCGTGCGCGGCCGGCGCGCTGCTGACCGGCAGCGCGATCGACATGACGTTCAAGGGCCGCCTGGCGTTCATGGAAGAGGCCGGCCTGGCCGACTTCGGGGACCGGCTCGCCGCGGTGATCGTGGCGCTGGGCTTGAGCCAGTTCGCCGGAGACAACGACTTCGCGCGCGGCCACTTCGAGCACTGCCGCACGCACTTCGCGACCTACCTGGCCAAGGCGCGCGAGAAGGTGCTGGCGCTGCGCAGTGGCGTGCTGCTGGACGACTTCTTCGCTGGCGACTTCCGCGACCACGCGCAGCGCGCGATGGTCAAGGGCGCCGGGATCTGCGGCTTCATGCCGACCTACAAGGGCGGCTACGAGCGCATGTACCGGTTCCTCGACACCAACATCGACTGGCAGCCGCCGAGCTTTCGCACCTGGGACCCGAAGGACATGCCTGAATGGCTGGCCGAGGTCCACCGCGCCGGCGTGCCGTATTTCATCTACAGCGATCAGGAGCTGAAGGGCTTCAAGCCGACGACCGAGTTCCGCTCGACGACCAACAAGCCGGTCTACGGCTATATGAACGCGGGCCGCTCGTCGTTCCGGCGCAGCGTCAATCGCAGCGAGAGCTTCGCCTACGAGAAGGTCGACCCGGCCACGCTGGGCCCGAACACCGACGTGCAGCTGGTGCCGGCCACCAGCGCGCAGATGACCTTCCTGCGCAACGCGTACCTGGCCAAGGGAATCGCGCACACCACCGGCGTCGCCAACTACCTGGTGATGTTGGACGGCAAGCTCGCCGGCGGTTTCATCTACGCGCGCGCCAAGTACGCGCCTGGTGAGTGCATCTACCTGCTGTCGGACTTCTGCATCGTCCATGAGCGGCGCCTGGCCAAGCTGGTGGCGATGCTGGCGGCCAGCCACGAAACGGTCGACGCCTGGTGCAAGCGCACCGTGACGCGCCCGACCACGCTGTGCACGACCGCCTTCACCGACAAGCCTGTTTCCATGAAGTACCGGGGAATCTATGAACTCACGGGTCGCAAAGACGGCTTCCTCAACTACGAGTGCGCCATCGGAAACCGAGAGCGCACCGCCAAAGCCATCTACCTCGAATGGCTCGGCCGCTTCGGCCAAGCTGCAGACGCGCATCGTGCGGCGCCCGCTCAGCGAGCTGCGGCTCCTGGACAAGAACGCGCGCTACATGGCCGAGCCGGAGTTCAATCGGCTCGTGGCCAACCTGCGCCATGACGGCGTCCTGACGTCGCTGCCGCTGGTCTACCGCGGCGAGGTGCTCTCGGGCAACCACCGGGTGCAAGCGGCGATGAAGGCCGGCATCGACGAGGCCGACGTCATCGAGATCCTGACCGACCTGACCGAGCAGCAGCGCCGCGCGATCCAGCTCTCGCACAACGCGCTCACGGGCAAGGACGACCCGAACATCCTGCGCGAAATCTACGAGGGCCTGTCGCTGGACTGGCAGAAGTACAGCGCGGTCTACGAGGAAATGTTCAAGCTCGATGAGGCCAAGGCCGTCAGTCTCGGCGTGCCGATCGCCAAGTACGAGGAGCTGCTCATCGCGTTCCTGCCCGAGGACCGCCAGGCGTTCTACGACTTCGCGGTGACGCTGGAAAAGCGCTACCGCAAGGCGCACGTCCTCGTGGGCGAGGTGTCGTCCTTCGACGCGCTGTTCGACGCGATCCTGGCCGTCAAGAACGGCCGCCACATCGGCAACACCGGCACCGCGCTGCGCGTGATGGCCGAGATCGTGCTGCGGCACATGGCGGAAGAGGCGGCGGTCGCCGCCCCGCCGCGGTCGCCGGCGGCACTCAAGACAGTGAAAGCAAATTGATCATGTCCGGCCCTCCACCCAAGCCCACCGCCCTGAAGGTGATCGCGGGCAACCCTGGCAAGAAGGCGCTCCCCAAGGGCGAGCCCAAGCCGAAAGTCGAAATGCCGGCGATGCCGCGGCACCTGTCGACCGAGGCGCGCATCGAATGGGAACGTCTCGGGCCTGTGCTGGTGCGCCTGAAGCTGCTCACGCGGCTCGATCGCGCGGCGTTCGCGGCCTACTGCCAGGCTTGGGCGCGCCACGTCGAGGCCGAGGAGCAGATCGCCAAGGCGTCGGCACTGGCCTTCACCGGCAACGGCTACCCGATCGTCAACCCCTGGCACACGATCAGCAAGCAGGCCGTCGACCAGATGAGCAAGTTCCTGGGCGAGTTCGGCCTGACGCCGGCGGCGCGCACGCGCATCAATGCGCCGCACGTTCCTGACCTGGAACCCGGCAATGAAGAAGACCAGCCCGGCAACGTCCCGTTCGCGTTCTAAGAAGCGCAGCCCTGGCGGGTTCTGGTTCGATGAGGCGGCGGCCGACCGCGCCGTCAAGTTCTTCGAGACGTGCCTCACCCACACCAAGGGCGAACTCGCCGGCAAGCCGCTGATCCTCGACGCCTGGGAGCGCGACCAGGTGGTCCGGCCGCTGTTCGGGTGGAAGCGCAAGGACGGCACGCGCAAGTACCGCAAGGCCTTCGTCTTCGTGCCGCGCAAGAACGGCAAGTCGACGCTGGCCGCCGGCATCGCGCTGTATCTGCTGCACGCCGATCGCGAGATGGGCGCCGAGGTCTACAGCGCAGCGGCCGACCGCGAGCAGGCGGCCATCGTCTTCGACGTGGCCAGGCAGATGGTCCAGCAGTCGCCGCCGCTGCGCGCGCGCAGTGAGGTCTACCGGCGCTCGATGGTTCACCTGGAATCGGCGTCGAGCTACAAGGTGCTCTCGGCCGACGCGTTCACCAAGCACGGCCTGAACGCCAGCGGCGTGGTGGTCGACGAGGTGCACACGCAGCGCAACCGCGAATTGATCGACGTCCTGACGACGTCGGTCGGCTCGCGCCGCCAGCCCGTCGAGGTCTACATCACGACGGCCGGCTATGACCGCCACACGATCTGCTGGGAGCTGTGGGACTACGCGGTGCGCGTGTCCAAGGGGATCATTCAGGACGACGCGTTTCTGCCGGTGCTGTTCTGCGCCGACCCGGACGACGACTGGATGGATGAGGCGGTGTGGGCCAAGGCGAACCCTGGCCTGGGCCACTCGATCAAGCTCGACTACCTCCGCGCCGAGTGCAAGAAGGCGCAGGAGATCGCCGCCTACGAAAACACCTTCAAGCGGCTGCACCTGAACATTTGGACGTCGCAGGAAAACCGCTGGCTGCGCATCGAGCAGACCTGGGACCCGTGCAACGCCAAGGTGCCGCCGCTGGAGATGCTGCGCGGGCGGCGCGCCTGGCTGGGCGTCGACCTGTCCACCACCACGGACATCAGCGCGGTGGTGGCGCTGGTGGAGGACCCGGACGACCCGGGCGAGTTCGACATCGTGCCGCTGTTCTTTGTGCCCGGAGAGCGCATCTTGCTGCGCGCGCGGCGCGACCGCGTGCCCTATGACCTGTGGCGCGATCAGGGCTTCCTGACGGCCACCGAGGGCGACGTCGTCGATTACGACGTCGTGCGCGAGCGCATCCGCGAGCTGGGCGAACTTCTGGACATCCAGGAGATCGCCATCGACCGCTGGAACTCCACGGGCCTGCAGACGCAGCTTCAGGGCGACGGCTTCACCGTCGTGCAGTTCGGCCAGGGCTTCGCTTCGATGACCGCACCGACCAAGGAGCTGGAGCGGCTACTGCTGCTCAAGGCGCTGCGTCATGGCGGGCACCCGGTGCTGCGCTGGATGGCCGACAACGTGGCGATCAGCCAGGACGCGGCCGGAAACATCAAGCCCGACAAGGCCAAGAGCACCGAGCGCATCGACGGGATCGTGGCGCTCGTGATGGCCATCGGCCGCGCGACGAGCCATGAGGTCGTCGCCGAGAAGAAGTACCAGGCGTTCTTTCTCTAGACCGCCAGAACCGGAAAACCCAAGGCCCGCAACCGCGGGCCTTTTTCATTGGAGCGCTCATGAAACGCGCCTATTCGACCCTCGAAATCAAGGCCATTGGCGACGCCGGCGGCAAGCGCACGTTCACCGGCATCGCCTCGACGCCGTCGACCGACCTGATGGACGACGTCGTGATCCCGACCGGCGCGAAGTTCAAGCTGCCCGTGCCGCTGCTGTGGGGCCATGACTCGGACGACCCGATCGGCTGGGTGACCGCCGCGCGCATCTCTGCCAAGGGCATCGAGGTGGACTGCGAGGTCTACGACGAGCCCACGCCCGGCGCGCTCAAGGACTGCCTGGACACCTACTGGCAAATGCTCAAGGCCAAGCTCGTGCGCGGCCTGTCCATCGGCTTCAGCGCGATCGAGACCGCCCGCATCGAGGGCACCTACGGCCTGAAGTACCTGTCCTGGAACTGGCTCGAATTGTCCTGCGTGACGATCCCCGCCAACCAGGAGGCATCGATCACCGCCATCAAAGCGATCGACCAGGAGCAACGACGCGCCGCGTCTGGCGCTGCTCGGGTCGTTCGCCTCAACCGGCCCGTCACGCGGGCCACCAATACACCGCCCGGCGTCTCGGGAATTCATCAATTCTCGAAAGGAAACGCCGTGAAGATCAGTGAACAAATCGCAGCCTTTGCTGCCAAGCGCGTCACCGCGGAAGAACGCATGGACGCCATCATGGCCAAGAGCGGGGACGAAGGTACCTCGCTCGACGAGCATGAAAGCGAGGAGTACGACGGCCTCGTCTCCGAAGTCAAGCGCATCGACGAGCACATCGAGCGTCTGAAGACGCACGAGGCCCGCGTCGTCGCGCGCGCCACGCCGGTGACGGACCGGACCGTCGGCGGTGCCGGTGGGCAGGAGCAAGGCGGCGTCGAGCTGCGCGGTGGCGTCATCAGCGTCCGGCCGAACGTGGAGAAAGGCATCGCCTTCGCCCGCTACGCCATCGCGCTGGGCCGCGCCAAGGGCAACATCATGCACGCGGCCGAAATCGCCAAGCAGTGGAACGACACCACGCCCGAAGTCGCGATGTTCATCAAGCAGATCGTGCAGTACGGCTCGGTCGATGCCCTGATGAAGACCGCGGTGGCCGCCGGCACCACGTCGGACTCGGCCTGGGCCGGCCCGCTGGTCTACGCGCAGAACATGGTGAGCGAGTTCATCGAGTTCCTGCGCCCGCAGACCATCATCGGCCGGCTGCCCCAGCTGCGCCGCGTGCCGTTCAACATCCGCATCCCGCGCCAGACCGCTGGCACGTCCGGCACGTTCGTCGGCGAGGGTCTGCCCACTCCGGTGCAGAAGGCGTCGTTCGACGCGCTGACGCTCACCTGGGCCAAGGCGTCGACCATCGCGGTGCTGACCCAGGAGCTGGTGACGATGAGCAACCCGGCCGCCGACGCGCTGGTGCGCGCCGACCTGGCCGCGGGCATCGCCGCCTACCTGGACAAGCGCTTCATCGACCCGAGCTACGCGGGCGTGGCCAACGTCTCGCCGGCCTCGGTCTCGAACGGCGTGGTCTCGCGCCAGGCCAGCGGCGCGACCCTGGCGGCTCTGGACCAGGACGTCGCCTACGTCCTGCAGCAGGTCGCTGCGGCCGACGTGCCGCTGTCCTCGGCGATCTGGCTGATGTCGCCGAGCGAGGCGATCTCGCTGGGCGCGATCCGCACCGCCTACGGCGATCCGGCGTTCCCGAACCTGGGCGTGGATGGTGGCACGTTCAAGGGCCTGCCCGTCATCACGTCCAACAGCGTGGTGTCGAGCGGCTCGCCGGGCGAGCAGCAGATTTTCCTGCTGGTGCAAGACCAGATCCTGCTGGCCGACGACGGCCAGATGCTTCTGGACATGAGCACCGAGGCGTCCGTGCAGATGAACGATGCGCCGAGCGCTGGCGCGCAATCGCTGGTTTCGCTCTGGCAGAACGGCATGGTCGGCCTGAAGTGCGACCGCTGGATCAACTGGGCCAAGCGCCGTTCGTCGGCCGTCCAGTACATCGAGGCCGCGCAGCGCTACGGCTCGTGATCGCCTGACGAGCCCCACGAGGCCGGCGCGTAGCTCAGGGGCGCGCCGGCCCTTCCTTTTTCTGGAGGCCCTCTTTCATGATGAACAGCTACCAGACTCGACGCCTCATTGCGCTGCGCAACCTTCGCCACGAGGGCCAGAACGCGGCGCCTGGCGACGAGGTCTTCGCGACCCCCGTCGACGCCGAATACCTCGTGCGCATGGGAGATGCTCGCCATGCAACGGGCGAGCACATCGCTGCCAAGGCGCCCGCGCCCGCCGCCCAGGCGCCCGCCGCGCCCGCCCGCCGGCGTGGCCGCCCGACCAACGCCGAGCTTGCGGCGCGCGCAGCATCTGCGCCCGCGCCGGCGAGCGAGCCCGCCGCCGATCCCATCGAGATCGCGGCAGCGGACCCGGACCCGGCGCCCGCCGGCCATGCCGACACGGACATGACGACGGACAACACGAGTGCCCTGGTGCGCGCGTCTGACGTCGCCGACAGCGCATCGGGGGACTAGGTGCGACTCCTCGGCTTCGACATCAGCCTGCGCCGAAAGAGCGCGGCCCCGGCCGGCCTGGTGCCGCTGGGCTCCGCGGTCTGGGGCTGGCTCCGAGAGCCGTTCGCGGGTGCCTGGCAGCGCAGCGTGCAGCAGGACGGGCATGAGGCGCTGCTGGCGTTCGCCGCGGTCTTCGCGTGCGTCTCGCGCATCGCCTCGGACATCGCCAAGCTGCGCGTGCGCCTCGTCCAGCAGGACGGCGCCATCTGGGATGAAGTCACCGCGCAGTCGCCATTCTGGGGACCACTGCGCAAGCCCAATAGCTACCAGACGCGAATCCAGTTCCTGACGTCGTGGGTGATCTCGAAGCTGCTCTACGGAAACACCTTCGTGCTCAAGGTGCGCAACGACGCGCGAGGCCTGGTCACCGAGATGCACGTGCTGCATCCGCGCCTGGTCACGCCGCTGGTGGCCGAGGATGGCTCGGTCTACTACCGCCTGGGCGCCGACATGCTCGCGGAGAAGCCACTCGGCGACACGGTGCCGGCCAGCGAGATCATTCACGACCGCGGCATGACGCTGTTCCACCCGCTGGTGGGGGTCTCGCCGATCTACGCCTGCGGCGCCGCGGCCACGCAGGGCAACCGCATCCAGAGCAACAGCGCGCGGTTCTTCGAGAACATGAGCCGGCCGTCCGGCATGCTGACCGCGCCGGCCAGCATCACCGACGAGACGGCTGCGCGCCTGAAGCGCGAATGGGAAGAGAACTTCTCGGCCCAGAACATCGGACGCGTCGCGGTGCTCGGCGATGGGCTCAAGTACGAGACCATGACCATCGACGCGGTCGACGCGCAGCTGATCGAGCAGCTGCGGTGGACCGGCGAGGACGTCGCGCGCGCGTTCGGCGTGCCCGGCTACAAGATCGGCGTGGGCCCCATGCCCCTGAACAACAACGTCGAGGCGCTGGAGCAGCAGTATTACACCGGCACCCTGCAGACCCTCATCGAGAGCATCGAGGTGCTGCTCGATGAGGGCCTGGAAATGCCCACCGGCATGGGCAGCGAGTTCGATCTCGATGGCCTGCTGCGCATGGACACCGCCACCATGTACGACTCGCTCGGCAAGGTGGTGGGCGCCGGGATCATGGCGCCCAACGAGGCGCGCGCGCGCGTGAACCTGGCCGGCGTGGCCGGCGGCGATACGCCGTACATGCAGCAGCAGAATTGGTCGCTCGCGCAGCTCGATCGCCGCGACATCGTGGCCGACAAGCCGGGCGTCGCCTCGCCGCCGGCGCCGGCGCCCATGCCCGCCGGCACGCCGGCCGCCGCGCCGCCGCCGCCCGAGCCGAGCAAGGCGCTGGTCGAGAGCGTCGAAAAGACCGTCTCGCAGCTCGGTGAGCTGACGCAATCTGTCCAGGCTTCGGCCGACCGCTCGGCGCTCGCCGAGGCCTCGGTCAAGTCGATGCTGGAGTCCGCGCTCGCGGACATTCCCGCGGCCGTCAAGTCGGCCGTGGCCGAGCGCGCGGCCGAATTCGCAGGCCAGCGTGACGAAGACGAGGACGACGGCACCTCGGAGCTTTGCAAGCGCGGCCTGCATGCGGGCTTCAAGGAGATGCTTTATGCGCCCCGCTGACATTGCCGACCTGCTGAAGGCGCTCGCGATCGACGTGCGCGACTTCGTCGGGTCGTCCAGCGACGTGCTCGCCAAGCGCATCGACGCCTTGGACCAGCGGCTCGGCGAGCTGCCGGCGCCGATGGATTCCGACGCCGTCGCCAAGCTGGTGGACGCCCAGGTCACCCGCGCCCTCGGCGACTTCGTCGTGCAGGGCCTGGAGCAGGTCATCGAGCGCCTTGCCGCGGTCGAGGCGCGCGCGCCGGTTGACGGCCAGAAGGGAGACAAGGGCGATCCGGGTGAGCCGGGCGCCGCCGGCGCCGATGGCCAGGACGGACGCGATGCCGACCCCGCGGTGATCGTCGAAGAGGTCCAGCGCGCGGTCGCGGCGCTGCCCAAGCCCGCGGACGGCAAGGATGCCGACGCTGATGAGATCGCCGGGCGCGTGCTCGCCGAGGTGGTCAAGCAGATCCCGGAGCCGGTCGACGGCAAGGATGGCCGCGACGGCGTGGACGGCAAGGATGGCGTGAGCGTCGACCTGGCCGAGATCCAGCGCATGGTGGACGCCGCGGTCGCCGCGCGCCTGGCCGAAGCGCTGGCCGCGCTGCCGGTGCCCAGGAATGGCCTGGACGGCAAGGACGGGCGCGACGGCAAGGACGGCCGTGATGGGCTCGATGGCGCCGATGGACGCGATGCGCTGCAGCTGGAGGTGCTCGACGCGCTCGACGTCGAAAAGCGCTACCCGCGTGGCACCTTCGCGTCCTGGCGCGGCGGCCTCATCCGTTCGTTCCGGGCGACCGATCCGCTCAAGGACGCGCCCGAGCTGGAAAAGGCCGGCTGGGCGGTCGTCCTCGACGGCTTCGCCGGCCTCGACTCGACCGAGGGGAGTGACATGCGGAATTTCGGGCTGTGCTTCATCCGCACGACGGGCAAGGAGCAGACGCTGTCGTTCTTCTCGGCGGCGATGATCTGGCGCGGCATCTGGACGGCCGAGCGCGACTACGAGCGCGGCGACGCGGTCACCTACGACGGCAGCATCTGGCACTGCGAGCGCCCCACCAGGTCGCGGCCGGGCACGCCGGCGAGCGCTGACGACTGGAAGCTCAGCGCCAAGCGGGGCCGCGATGGCAAGGACGGCCTCAAGGGCGAGAAGGGCGACCGTGGCGCCGAAGGCCGGCCTGGTCGCGACCTCACGCAGCTCGGGTTCGACGGCAAGAAGACATGACAGCTGCCTTCACGATCGCGCGCCTGTGGCCGGAAGAGACCGTCGCGGTGCTGGCCAGCGGGCCGAGCATGTCGGCCGACGTCGCCCGCCAGGTGTTCGACGCGATGGTCCCGGCGATCGTCATCAACAACACCTTCCGGCTGGCGCCCTGGGCCGGCATGCTCTACGCGGCCGATGGCGCCTGGTGGCGCGCGAACCCTGACGCGCTCGCCTTCCGCGGCCTCAAGGTCACGGTCGACGACGTCGCCGGCACGCGCAAGCTGCGCATCAGCGGTCCCGGCGGGTTCGACCCGCACCCGGGCGCGGTGCGCTCGGGCGGGCACAGCGGCTACCAGGCGGTGCACATCGCGATCCATGGCGGCGCGCGCCGCATCCTGCTGTGCGGCTTCGACATGCACGGCACGCACTGGCACGGGCCGCACGTCGAGCCCCTGCGCAACACCGCAGCCGGCACCTATGGGCGCTGGGTCGAGCGCTTCGCCGAGCTACAGGAGCCGGCCCGGGAGCGCGACATCGAGATCCTGAATTGCACGCCGGGCAGCGCGCTCAAGTGCTTCCCGATGGTCGACCTGGCCGACGCGCTGGCCGAGCGAACATGCGCCGCGCGCTGAACTTGCTGCGTGAGTCGCTCCACTACCGGCGAGGGGCATTCGACGCTGGCCTGCAGGCGAACGGGTTTCGCCTGACGCACCATCTTCCCGACCCCGAGCCGGGCGACCTGCTGCTGATCTGGAATCGGCACGGCGGCGACCACGAGACCGCGCTGCGCTTCGAGGCGGCCGGCGCTCGAGTTCTGGTGGCCGAGAACGGCTACCTGGGCAAGAGCTGGCTCGGCGGCAAGTGGTTCGCGCTCGCCTGGAACCACCACAACGGCGCGGGCACCTGGCCTGATGGCGGCCCGCAGCGTTGGCAGGCCCTCGGCGTGGAGCTGGCCCCCTGGAAGCTCGATGGCGACGTGAACCTGGTCTTCGAGCAGCGCGGCATTGGCGAGCCGGGTGTCGCGTCGCCGCGGGGCTGGGCGGGCCGGGTCGCGACGCGCGTGCATGGCCGCATCCGCTGGCACCCGGGCGCCGCGGCGCCGGCGGTCAAGCTCGAAGATGAGCTGGCCGACGTCTGGCAATGTTTCACGTGGAATAGTGGAGCAGCGCTGCTCGCGCTGATGCGCGGCGTGCCGGTGTTCTACGACTGCCCGACCTGGATTGGCGCGGGCGCCGCGCTGCCGCTGTCCGAATTCGGCAAGCAGGAACCGCGGCGCGACGACGCGGCGCGCTTGGCAATGTTTTGCCGAATGGCCTGGGCGCAATGGACGCTCGACGAGATCCGCAGCGGCGAGGCGCTCTACCGGCTGCTGCGATGAATCCCTCGCGTCTTCTCTTCACCGGACGGGGAACCTCCGGCAGCTGGTCCATTCGCGGCGAGCAGCTCGGCCACGCGCTGGGCGCGAACGTGATCCCGGATGCGCGCCACCTTGGGCGCTTCGACCTGGCGGTGCTGGTCAAACGCGCGACGCCTGACCTGCTGACCTGCCTGCGGCTAGCCAAGATGCCCATCGTCTGGGACATCGTCGACAGCTGGCCGCAGCCGCTGGGCAACACCTGGGACAAGTCGGCCTGCCTGGCGTGGCTGCGCCTGCAGGTCAAGCACATCCGGCCGGTCGCCCTGGTCGCGGCCACCGAGGCGATGGGCCTGGACTGCCAGGAGTTCGGGCTTCCCGTGCTGGTGCTGCCTCACCACGCCCGGCCTGGCCAGCGCGTGAATCCGATCCGCGAGCGTGTGCGAGCCGTGGGCTATCAGGGCGGCGTGCAGTACCTGGGCTCGTGGGCCGCGGGGCTCGAAGCGACGTGCCGCGCGCGCGGCTGGCGCTTCGTGGTCAACCCGGTCGAGCTGGCCGAGCTGGACATCGTGGTGGCCGTGCGCGAGCCGATCGGCTACGCCCCGCGGACCTGGAAGTCGGGCGTGAAGGCGGCCAATGCCCAGGGCAGCGGAACGCCCTGCGTGCTGAACCGCGAGATGGGCTACATCGAGACCGCGTGCGGCGCCGAGCGCTGGGCGGACACGCCCGCCGAGATGGACGCCGCGTTCGACTCGCTCATCGAGCACGACACCCGCCTGCGCATTGCCGGCCAGCTTCAGCTGGCGGCGCCGCGCCTGGACGACATCGCGAGGGCCTACTCGGCGTGGCTAAACGGACTGTCGAGATCCTGAGCGTCAAGCCGCCGTCGCCGGCGGCCGTGCCGATGCTCGACGCGCTCAGGAAGGCGGCGGTCCAGTGCGGCGACGCGGTGCGGCTGACCAGCCGCTACGAGGGTCGAAGCGACTGGCTCGTGCTGTACGGCGTGGGCTACGGAGCGCACGACGACGCGCGTCGTCGGCAGGTGCTCCGCGGCGGCCATGCAGCGCTGCTCGATCTGGGCTACTTCGGCAAGGCCAAGGATGGGCTCGGCTACACGCGGGTCTCGGTCGACCGGGACCACCCGCAGCACCTGCTCGATCGCGCGCCGGCCGACGCGGCGCGCTGGGCGCGCCATGACCTGGCGCTGCGCGATGAGGCGGACCCGGCCGGCCCCATCGTGCTCGTGGGCCTCGGGCGCAAGTCGCGCGAGTACCTCAAGGCCAGCGATTGGGAGGGCCGCAAGCTGGCCGAGCTGCAGGAGCGGTTTCCTGGGCGGCGGATTCTCCATCGCCCCAAGCCGAAGCAGGAGTTCGTGAGGCTGAGCTGCGATCGCGACGTCACGACGCCGATCGCGCAGCTGTTGCACGGCGCCTCGCTGGTGGTCTGCAGGCACTCGAACGTGGCGATCGACGCCGCGGTGGCGGGCGTGCCCATCGAGGTCGAGGACGGCGCAGCGCAGTGGCTCGCGGCGCGCGAGTTCACGCGCGCCAACCGGCTGGACTTCCTGCAGCGCGTCTCGTGGTTTCAGTGGCAGCCGGGCGAAGCGCCGGAGGCCTGGCAATTCATCAAGGGGCTCGGATGAGGCTGAAGTTGAACGTCTGCTGCGGCGGGCGCGTGCTGGCGGGTTGGACGAACATCGACATCGTCGCGAGCGAGGGCGCGCTGGCGCCCGACATCCTGTGCGACGCGCTGAAGGTGCCCCTGCCCGACGCGTGCGCCGTGGAGATCATGTGCATCCATGGGTTCGAGCACTTCCACCGGTGGGATTGCGATGCGCTGCTCGAAGAGTGGAAGCGCATGCTCCTGCCTGGCGGCCTGCTAGTGCTGGAGCTGCCCAACCTGGCCAAGTGCTGCGAGAACATCCTCAGCGGCTTCACGGGCGCGGGCAAGCACCCCGACCAGGCGGGAATGTGGGGCCTGTACGGCGATCCGCGCATGCGCGACCCGTTCATGTGCCACCGCTGGGGCTGGACGCCTGATTCGCTGCGTGCGATCTTGGCCGAACACGGGTTCGAGAAGATCCGCGAGGAGCCCACGCAGCACCATCCGGCCGGGCGCCTGCACCGCGACATGCGCATGGTGGCGCGCCTGCCCTGAGCGCTCGCATGCTGCACGTCTTTTTCGGCCACGACGAGCGCGCGGAGGCCGGAACCACCGCGTTCATGCACTCGGTGATCGCGCGCGCGACGCAGCCGCTTGCGTTGACGCCGATCACGCGTCTGGCCACGGCCGGCGTCAAGCAGGGCAGCAACGCGTTCACGTTCCGGCGCTTCCTGGTGCCGTGGATGCTCGACTACCGCGGCTGGGCGGTGTTCGTCGATGGCGCCGACATGCTGTGCCGTGCCGACATCAGCGAGCTGTTCGACCTGGTCTATCACAACGATGCGGTGCGGGTGGTCAAGCACGCGTACCGCACGCGGCACCCGCGCAAGTACCTCGGCACGCCGATGGAGTGCGACAACCCGGACTATGAGCGCAAGCAGTGGGCCAGCGTGATGCTGATCAATTGCTCGCACTACGCCTGGCGCCACGTGACGCCGGAGTTCGTGGCCGAGTCGAATGCGCTGGACCTGCTGCAGCTGCGGTTCATCCCGGCCGAGCGCATCGGGTCGTTGCCCAAGGAGTGGAACTGGCTCTGCGATGAGGACGGCGAGAACGTCGACGCGAAGCTGCTGCATTTCACCGCGGGCATCCCGGCGTTCCCCGAGCACGCGCGCGCGCCGATGGCCGAGGAGTGGCGCGCGGCGCTGCGCGCCTCGTCCACCGCAACAGGCTGAAAGCCATGAGCAACCCCAAGATCATCACCTACCCGACCACCGAGCCGATCACGCTCGAAGAGGCGCACCTGCACCTGCGGCTCGATGTCTACGACAGCCCGCCGGTGCACCCCGACGATCCGCTGATCCTGGGACAGATCACGGCCGCGCGCGAATGGGTCGAGAAGTTCACCGGCCGCTGCATCGTCCCGTGCGTGCTGGAGCTGGCGCTCGATGACTTCCCGCACCACCAGCGCAGCAGGCATCGCTTCACGGGCTGGCTCGCCCATGCGTACCACCTGGTCGACGGGGGCTGCGCGATGCCGATCCGGCTTCCGGGCGGCCCGGTCGTCGCGCTGGAGAGCGTCACCTACGTGGACGCCGCGGGCGTCGAGCAGACCTTGACCGACGTCCAGTTCGACACCCACGAGGAGCCGGCGCGCGTGCTGCCCGCGGTGGGCGCGACCTGGCCGGTGGCGCAGCAGCAGATGGCGGCCGTGCGCGTGCGCTACGCCGCCGGCTACAGCGCGCCCGGCGACTCGCCCAACCCGGCCCCGCTGCCCGTGCCGATCAAGATGGCGATGCTGCTGGTGCTCGGGCACCTGTACGAAAACCGCGAGAACACGACCGACGTCGCGCTGACCGAGGTGCCGCTGGGCGCCGTCGCGCTCTTGCGGCCCTACCGGCTCGAATCGGCGATGGCCTGACGCCCGCCGGCGGTCCATCAGCAACCTCTACGCGCCGGCCGCGGCGGTAGGCAAGGGCAATCGATCGGGTTTTCCGATCCTCGCGGCCTGGCGGTAGGCGGCGACTAGGCAATTCGTCTGGCCTATGCGCGGGCCAGGCACCGTAGGCGGTGCCAATCGGTTGATTTCAGCTAAGTCCGCGGGTTGGCGGTAGGCGGAATCTGTCGATGAATTGCAGCTATAAACGCCGACCTGAATTAGACCGGAGTAATCGGCTCCGGCGGCCAGGGCGCAAAAATAATATCTATCCTCGGCGGCTCGAATTAGTTCACGCCAAAAATATCGGCGCGCGGATTTAATAGACCTCAGCTTTTGCACAATATTTAAGCGGTGCACTTCTAAGCTATTGATTTAATTGAGAAAAACGTCTTCGATAGCTGAGTTTTCGCGAGGTGGGTAAGGGGGTTGTGGGGCCAAAGCGAAAAATCGCTTGGCGGGCCTTTACGCGCGTTTTAGCGGGGTGTGATTTCGCACAGTAGTTCGCCGGCGCGCGTCGTGCAATTAATTGAAATCTTGAGCGGAGAGACTTGACAATGGCCGGAATTCGTTGGCGGTTTGCGCGAGTGGGGTCGGCGTGAGGGCCGGCCAGCTCAACGCCCGCCTGGTGGTCGAGCGCCCCGGGGTGTCGCGCGACGACATGGGCTCCGAGCTGATCACGTGGGTGAAGGTCGCCACCGTCTGGGCGCACATCGCGCCGATCGTTCCCGCGCGCGGGCGCGAGCCGCTGCTGGCCGACCAGCTCCAGGGCCAGGCCGACACCCGGATCACGATCCGCTGGTCCGATCAGATCGACGGCATGTCGGCCAAGTGGCGCCTGCGCTTTGCCACGCTCAAGAACCCGATCATCTACAACATCGCGACGCCGCCCGCGCAGCTCGACATGGGCCAGCGCACGGTCGTCATCATTTGCAAATCCGGCGTCAATGAGGGGCAGTGATGGCCACCACGCGCAGCGTGCAGGTCTCGGGCCTGCGTGAACTCGGCGAGTCGCTCAAGAAGCTGGGCACGGATATGCAGTCGCGCGTTGCGCGTCGTTGCACCAATGCAGGCGCCCAGGTCGTCAAGAAGGCGGCGATTGCGGCGGTCAACGACCCGCGCGCCAAGAAGCCCTACCGGGTCGGGGATGAGCTGGTCTTCCCGGGCAACATCAGCCGCAACATCATCGTCAAGCGCATCCCGCCGGGGCAGACCGACCTAACGTCTGAGCACATCGTCGCGGTGCGTGGCAAGGCGGCGCATGGCTTCGCGTCTCACATCGCGGCCTGGCAGGAATTTGGCACCGTGAACATGCCGGCCAAGCCGTTCATGACGCCCGCCTTCGATGCGAGTCAGGGCGACGCGCTCCAGGCGATGACCGACTCGCTGCGCGAGGACATCGCGGACGGCGTGAAGAAGGCGGGGGCCTGACCTGATGACCGCGCCGCTCATCCTCTATACGGACTGCATCGACGGTCCGACTACGGGGGGCGAGGGCGGCAAGGGCTGCTACCTCGGCGTCTTCGGCACGGGCTTCGGCACCTTCGCGGATTGGGGCGTCTCCAACCACCTGACTATCGACGGCGTCGAGGTCGACAACTACCGCTGCCTGGACGCCGCGGTCGGCGTGGCCCTCCATGGCCCGCAGATCCAGCGCCTGGAGGTGCAGGTGGGCGCGCTGGGCGCGCCCGCGCCCGGCACGCCGCTGGCGATCGACATGACCGTGGGCGGCGTCAGCCCGTCGAACCCGACGTCGGGCGGTTTCCTGCTCGACCCCGTCGATGGCGAGGTGCTGTCGTTCACGCGTTCGCTCGTGGGGATCGTCTTCGTGGACCCGGCCACGGGCAGCAACTCCAACCCGGGCACGATCGCCTCACCGCTGGCCAACCTGCAGTCGGCGGACGCAGCCGCAGGGGCGATCCGCGCGGCGTCGGCATCGAACGCCACCGATGGCAGCCCGCCGCAGCACGTCATCCTGCGCGGCGGCTTGCACCCGCAGCTCGGCTCCTCATCGACGCCGACTCGCAACTACGGCAGCTTCGCCAACCTGTTTCGCAATAGCGGCGCGCGCCCGCTGGGCGGCGCGAACCAGGGCAACCTGGTGATCAAGAGCTACCCGGGCCCGGCCGGCGCCAACGCGCCCGAGCTGGCGCGCTTTGAGCCCACCAGCGGCAACCACGCCGGCGCGGGCATCCTCGGCAACGATTCCGCACGCGGCTCGCACGCGGGCTCGCCCGAGACCAACCCCTACGATGGCGATCCTGGTTGGGGCCGCGACTGGGTGCTCTCCTCGGTCAAGATCGCGAGCGCGCCGGACGCGCCGCGCGATGGCGCGCCGGTCAACTTCGATTCCGACGCGGACCGCTGCCGCCTGGTCAACTGCGACCTGGCCTGGCCCAGCACGCTGGGCACCTCGGGCGGCAACAACGGCGCCAAGGGCGGCGGCTTCACCGGCAACGGGTTCAAGCTGCGGGTCTATGGCCTGTATGTGCACAACGTCACCAATGGCGACGATGCGAACCAGAACCATGGTGGCTACATCGACGGCTCGAACGTCTGCGCCAAGAACCCGATCGTCGCCTACTGCCGCTTCGAGGACTGCAGCGGCGGCAACAGCTTCCAGACCTTCGACTCGCAGGCGTCGGACGTCATCACCGACCTGCGCTTCCACCACAACTCGGCGTTGCGCTGCAACAAGCACAACGTCAACGTCTCGCAGAACACCGAGAGCGGCGAGGTCCACGACAACATCCTGGTCGACGCCGGCGAGGCCAACATCCACGTCGAGGGCGGCCAGATTGCGGTCGCGGCCGGGGTCAAGTTCTTCAACAACACCTGCGTCGACTGGGGCCGGGTCATCGCTGGCCGGCCGTGCTTCTGGAACGATGGCGGCACCGGCTCGGGTTCGGTCGATTGGCGCAACAACATCGCGATGCGCCGCGCGGGCGCCGCTGGCACCGGGCCCTTCGTCATCTTCGACATGGACGGCACGAACGCGTCCACGCACAACCTCTACTTCGACGCCACGGGCGTGCTGACCGGCGTTCCCGGTGGCGACACCGGCAGCGTCTATGGCGACCCGTTCTTCAGCGACCCGGCCGCCAACGACTTTTCGATTCAAGCCACCAGCCCGCAGAGCCCTGTGATCGACGCCGGCGCTTCGACGCTGACGGCGCGCACGCTCGCCTACCTGTTCAACGCGGTCGTGGCCCCGCCCGACGTCGGAGCCTACGAATTCGCGTCCGGCGCGCCCACGCCGTCGCCTTCACCGCCGCCCCCTTCACCGTCACCGCCGCCATCTCCTTCGCCGCCCCCGTCGCCCACGCCGTCGCCGGCACCCACTCCCGCACCGTCGCCACCTCCGGCGCCCACCCCGATGCCCTCCCTTTCGGTTCCGCAAGCCATCTTCGCGGCGCTCCGATCGCTGGTCGACGATCGCGTCTACCCGAACACGTTCCCGCAGGGAGACCCGCTGCCTGTGTGGCCCGCGGTGCGCTACACGATCGTGTCCACCAACCCGGCGCCAACCGTGTGCGGCAGTGACGGCGAGGACATCGATGACGTGACGGTGTTCATCGACGCCGTGGCGGTGACCTATCCCGCGATGCGGGCGCTGAAGGCGCAGGTGATCGCGGCGCTGGAAGACACCGATCCACCGTGCGTGCGCCAGAGCGGCGGCACCGAGACCTTCGACGGCGAGACGCGCACGAATCGCGCGATCTTGACCTACCTGTTCCAGCAGTCCTCGGCGCCGTAGTCGACCCTGCACCACCCGTACCCTCCGCCGGCTTCTTCGCAGTTGCCGGCTCTTTATGCCCGCCTCGTGCGGGCTTTTTTTCGTCCCTTCGAAAGGAGCCCCGAAATGAGCGGCGGCAAGCGATTCAAGTTCCAAGGCAGCACCATCGCGGTGTCCATCGGCTTCGATGCGGTCTCGCCGTCCAAGGCGATCACCGGCATCAGCAAGGCCAACCCTGCGGTCGTCACCAGCGCGGGCCACGGCTTCGTCGATGGCGACGTCGTGCTGATCACCGGCGTGGCCGGCATGACCGAGGTCAACGCGGGGGTCTACATCGTGGACGCCTTGTCTTCGAGCACCTTCGCGCTCGTCGACACCGATTCCACCGCGTGGGGCACCTACACCAGCGGCGGCCACGCGGACGAGGCGCAGTTCTCGAACTGGTGCGAACTCACCGGCTACAACCACCAGGGCGGCACCAAGACCGAGAACGACGCGTCGAGCCTGTGCTCGACCGCCAAGGAATACGAGCTGGGCCTGGCCGACTTCGGCACGACGCAGTTCGACTTCCACTACGCGCCGCAGACGTCCATCCAGCTCGCGATGGCCGCCTACAACATCAGCGGCGACCCGATCGCATGCAAGGTGACGCTGCCCAAGTCGGGCGGCGTGCGCACGCAGATCGGCTTCATCACCCAGATGTCCGAGACGGCTTCGGTCAACGGGCTGTGGACGGCCACGATGACCATCCGCAACACCGGCAAGCCGTTCGACCAGGCGGGTGCCTGATGAACCGCGAGGACCTGATCGCGGCGATGCAGGCGACTGCGTCTCCCAAGCCGGTGGCGGTGGAAGTGCCGGCTTGGGGCACCGTCTACATCAAGCCGCCGACCGTCGAGGAGGTCGATGCGGCTTCCGAGAACGTCGACCCGGACGACGGGAAGAAGCGCCGCCTGGCGCGGGCCGCCGCGCGCGTGATCTGCGACGAGCAGGGCAACCGGGTCTTCGACCCGGCCTCGGCGCCCGACGTCGAACTCCTCGCGGTGCAGCCATGGGCAATGCTGCAGCTGGTGCTGGCCGCCGCGGACGGCCGAAAGGCTGGCGACTCGGGAAACTGAGTCCGCGCCGCGAATTCCTGTTCGACCTGGCGCTCGCGCTCGGTCAGCCAGCGGGCGCGTTGGCCCGCGTGCTGCCCGAGTCCGAATTCCGGGACTGGCAGCGATACGCGGCGCGGCGCATGTTGCCCGCGCGCCGGGTCGAGCTGTACCTCGCCCAGATCGCGCTGCTGATCGACACGAGGCTTGGCAGCGCCAAGGACGTGACGCTCTCGGACTACCTGTTCGACCCGGTCGAGCCCGATGACGACGACGAACCCACTGCGGATGAAGAGGCGGCCTTCTTCGCCTTCAACCCGCGCAAGCCAAAGGAAACCTGATGGGCGCGAACGTAGGCGCGTTGACCGTAGCGCTCGGACTGGACGCCGCGCAATACACCGAAGGCCTGACCAAGGCCGACGTGCAGGCGCAGCAGTTCGCGCAGCAGCAGACGCGCACCCAGGCCTCGATCGATAGGACCGTCGCGTCGCTGGCCAAGCAGGCCTCGCAGATCGGCCTGACGACGCGCGAGATCAAGCTGCAGGCGCTCGCGGCCAAGGGCGCCAGCGACGCGCAGCTCGCCTCGGCCGACGCGTCGCTCAAGGCGCTTGAGGCCGCCGCCGAGGCGCAGAAGAAGAACTCCCATGAGGCCGAGCAGGCCGGCAGCATTCTGGACCTGTTCGCCGGCAAGACCGCGCGTGCCCGGTCGGAGCTGATCGTTCTTTCGCATGAGCTGTCGCAGGGCAATTTCAAGCGGGCCTTCGGCTCGTTCCAAGTGCTCGCTGAGTCGGCCGGCGCGACGGGCGCGATCTTCAGCGCGACGTCCGCGATCATCCTGGCCAGCGCCGCGGCGATCGGCACGCTGGTCTTCGCCGCGATCAAGGGCGCTGAAGAGAGCCACGCGCTGGCGCGCGCCATCGAAGAGACCGGCAACGCCGCGGGCCTGACCGAGGGCAAGTTCAACGACTTGGCAACCGCGCAGGCCAAGCAGACGAACACCACGATCGGTGCGACGCGCGAGATCCTGCAGTCGCTGGCGGCCAGTGGTCGCTTCACCGGCCAGGCGCTGACCGCCGCGGGCACCGCCGCCGCCTTGTTTTCCAAGGCCACCGGCTCTTCCGCCGAGGAGGCCAGCAAGGAATTCGTTGGCCTGGCCGACGACATCGTCAATGGCGCCGATCGGATGAATCGGCAGTACCACTTCCTCGACGCGTCGCAGCTGCTGTACATCACGCGGTTGCACGAGCAGGGCGACGAGCAGAAGGCCTTCGTCGTCGTGGCTGACGCCTTGACCGAACGGCTCAAGGGCGTGTCGACCAACCTGGGAACGCTCGAAACGGCCTGGCAGAAGATCAAGAACGCGGCCAGCGGCGCCTGGGACTCGATGCTCAACATCGGGCGCACCGAGACGGTGGAGCAAAAGCTCGCCGGCGTGGAAAGTCAGCTCGATGCCGCGCGCAAGGGTTCGAGCTTCGTCGGCACGCAGCCCTCCAGCACGCGTCCGCCCTCGATCTATGACGTGCAGGCGCCGCCGGCGGGCCGCGCGCCCTCGATCTATGACGTCCAGCAGCCGACCGCCGCGCAGCAGGCGTCGATCTACAACACCGGCGGTGCCGTCGCCGAGCTGCAGGCGCGCCAGGCCAGCCTGCAGGATGAGCTGAAGCTGCAGAACCGCATCGCCGAGTCGCAGGCCGACAAGGTCCGCCACGACGAGGCCGAAATCGCGGTCATGCACCTGAAGGAGGCGAGCCTCACCAAGCAGGAGAAGCTGACGCGCGACCTGGCCAACGCGAACGCTACCTTCGACCGCGCTGGCCGCGCGCAGGACGACCCCGAGCGCCTGAAGGTGCTGGCCGACATTCGCGAGAAGGCCTTCCCGGCGCACGATCAGAAGTCGACGCTGGACCTGGACGTCGCCAGGATCAAGGCCGCCGCGCAGGCCGAACAGGAAATCTACAAGACGTCCGATCAGGTCTTCAGCGCGCTGCGCGCGGCGGGCTTGATCGACGAGCAGCACTACTACGAGGAAAAGCTCTTCCTGCTCCAGGCCAATGCGGCGGTGGAAGAGAAGGCGCTGAGCGACGAGATCGCGCGCCGCAAGCAGCAGGTGTTCACCGGCGCCGACGCCGCGAACAAGTCCAACGAGAACGCCAAGGCGATCACCGAGGCCGAGGCCAAGCTGGCCAAGGTGCGCAAGGATGCCGCTGCGCAGGAGACCGTGCTCGCCATCGAGAGCGAGGCCGCGCAGCGCCGCCGCGCCGCCGGCTACCTGGCCGAGGAACTGGCCGCCCAGCAGTCGCTCGATGCGACCAAGCGCGCGCACGCCGAGGAGATCGCGCTCGTGGGCGTCGGTGGCGAGGATCGCGTCCGCGCGCAAGCCATCTCGCAGATCACCGACAAGTACCAGGCCGAGATCGACCGCGCCAACGCCGACATCGCCGCCAAGCGCGTGGCCGCCGGCGGCGCCGCGACCGCCGAGGACGAAGAGGCCTATGCCAAGCGCATCGCGCTGCTGCAGAAGTTCGAGGCTGCGTCGCTGTCCGAGTGGGACGCGTACTACGCCAAGCTCAAGAAGACCGAGGAAGACGCGAGCAAGGGCTGGCAAAAGGGCCTGGCCGACTACCAGACCAACGTCGGCACCATGGCCGACCGCGTCAGCAAGGCGGTCGGCGACACGTTCAAGGGCCTGGAGGACGCGCTCGTGACGTTCGTCACGACCGGCAAGACCAGCTTCAAGAGCCTGGCGGACTCCATCGTCGCGAGCATGGTGCGCATCGCCGTGCAAGAGGAGATCACCAAGCCGCTCGCTGGCTTCCTGCAGGGCGGCTCGGCGGCGACGGCCAACAACCCGAACAGCAGCGGCCTGCTCCAGAGCTTCCTGAACCTGTTCAGCTCCACCAAGGGCACCACCACCACCGGAGGCGCCGGCGACACGGCCATGGGCAGCGCCGCCGGCGTGCTCGGTGCCGTCGATTCGCAGGCGGCCAACGCGGCGGCGGCCTCCGAGACCCAGCTCGCGACGTCGTCCACGGCGGCGGCGGCAACCATGACGACGTCGGCAGCCTCTACCGAGGCGGCGCTGGCCTCGTTGTCGGCGGCGGCGACGTCTGCGGCCTCGGCGCTGGCCACTGTGGCCGCCAACGCGACGGGCTCTTCGGGCGGTGGCGCCGGTGGCGCGGGCGGCCTCTTGGGGCTGTTCGGCGCGGGGTCCGGCAGCGGCGCGGGCGCGGGCGCGAGTGCCGGCGCGGGCGTCGTCGACAACGGCAGCATCAACCTGTTCGCGGATGCGGCGCCTGGCCTGGCCATCGGCGGCCAGGCGCTGCCCGGCAAGCTGTACCCGGTCAACGAGCGCGGGCCCGAAGTGCTCGACGTCGGCGGCAAGCAGTACCTCATGACCGGCAGCTCGCGCGCGAACGTGAGCCCACTGTCGACGTCGTCGCAGTCGGCCACGCAGCGGCCGATCCAGATCATCCAGAACTTCCCGGCCGGCACCAGCAAGGCCACCGCCGATCAAGCCGCGGCGCTGGCTGGCGCGGCGGTGCGCAAGGCTTACGCGAGGGTTCGCTGACATGGAATTCGTCGACATTGAGTTCCCGCGTCGCATCGCGTTCCATGCGCGGGCCGAGGCCCAGTGGCTGACCGAGCTGACCGCCGTGCTCTCGGGCTTCGAGGCGACCAACCAGAACTGGGCCCAGACGCGGCACGCCTATGACGCTGGGCTCGCCATCCGCTCGGCCGCGGACTACCTGCAGGTCAAGACGCACTTTCATGCGATGCGCGGGCGCGCGAAGTCGTTCCCGTTCTTGGACCCGATCGACCATACGGTGACGCAGGCCGCCGGCGTGCTGACCGCGGACGGCTCGAACTGGCAGATGTTCTACCGCTACGGCTCGGGCGGCAGCGCCTATGACCGCAAGATCACGCGGCCCCGCACCGGCACCATCGCCGTCTTTCGCACGCGCTCCAGCGTGACGACCAACATCACGGGCTCGGCCACGATCACCTACACGACCGGCGTCGTTGCGATCAGCGGGCACGTCGCCGGCGACACCTACGCCTGGTCCGGCGAGTTCTTCGTGCCGTGTCGGTACGACATCGATCGCCTGCCCGGCGTGATCGTCGATAAGCACGTGGGCGGCCTGGCCGGCACCGACCTGCTGGTGGACTGCGATTCCGTGCCGCTGGTGGAGGTGCGCGAATGAAGACGGTCTCCAGCGCGCTCGCCACGCACCTGGCGGGCAGCGCGCACACGATGGCCACGTGCTGGCTGGTGACGCGCACCGACTCGCAGGTCTTCGGCTTCACGAGCCACGACCTGCCGCTGGTGATTGGGGGCGTCACCTATGAGGCGTCGCTGGGCATCGATCGCAGCGCGGTGGAGACGAACGCCGGTGTCGTGGTCGGAAACGCCTCGGCGCTGGGCTTTCTCAACAGCGATTCGATCACCGAGGAGGATCTGCTCGCCGGCGTCTGGGATCACGCCGAGATGCGGATCTTCGAAGTCAACTGGGCCGACCTCACGATGGGCGACCTCAAGCAGCTGCGCGGGTGGCTCGGCCAGGTCACCGTCGAAGGAACGGGCTTCAAGGTCGAACTGCGCGGCATCGCCGACCCGCTGAACAAGAGCATCGGCGAGATCATCGGGCCGTCGTGCACCGCAGCGCTCGGCGACGCTCGCTGCACGGTGGACCTCACCGACTTCACCACGACGGGCACCGTCACGGCGGCCACCAGCAACCGCGTGTTCGACACCGACCTGTCTGGCTCCACGGTTCGGCTGACGCCCAGCAGCACCGGCGCGCCTGACGACAACTACTTCGCGGGCGGCCTGCTGACCTGGTCGACGGGCCTGAATGCGACGCGGCGCATGGAGGTGAAGTACAGCACGGTCGGCGGCACGGTGACGCTGCAGCTGCCCATGGCCGCCGCGGTGACGAACGGCGACACGTTCAGCATCGTCGCGGGCTGCTCGAAGGCGTTCGAGACCTGCCGCGACCGGTTCAACAACGCCGTCAACTTCCGGGGCTTCAAGGATCTGCCGGGCCTCGACAAGATTCTGAGGTTCGGTGGCCAATGAGCACGCTGACCCTCGTCCGCGGCGCCGACGTCGAGCGCGCCGCGCGCCAATTCCTGGGCGTGAGGTGGCGCCACCAGGGCCGCACCGCGCAGGGCCTGGACTGCGCCGGCCTGGTGATCCGCGTCGCGCATGACCTTGGCCTGACGGCGTTCGACACCCGCGACTACGGCCGCATCCCCATTGACGGCCAGATGCGCGCCGTGATGCAGGAGCAGTGCATCGAGCTGCCGCCCGACACCGAGCCGCGCGCCGGCCATGTCGCGCTGCTGCGCTTCGCGCGCGAGCCCCAGCATGTGGCCATCGTCGCGACCCATCCGCTGGGCGGCTTGTCGCTGCTGCACGCGCTGACCTTCGAGCGCAAGGTCGTTGAGCACCGTCTCGACCGTACCTGGCGCAACCGCTTCGTCGCGCTCTATGCGCTGCCTGGCGTCACCTACCCCGAGCAGGCCTGAGCATGTCGGTGCAACTCGCGTTCACGGTCGTCGGCTATGCGGTCGGCACCTATTTCGGCTACCCGCAGCTCGGTGCGCTCGTGGGCTCGCTCGTGGGTGCCGAGGTGGCGCAATCGGAGCTTCCCGACTCGACGACCTCCGGCCCGCGGCTGACCGACCTCAAGACCCAGACCAGCACCTACGGCGCCGACATTCCGTACCTGTTCGGCTCGAACCGCGTCGCCGGCAACATCATCTGGGCGGCTGATCTCATCGAGGTTGAGACGGACACCACCACGTCGGCCGGCGGCAAGGGCAGCGGCCCGACGCAGACCTCGGTCACCTACGCCTACTACGGCACCTTCGCCGCGCTGCTGTGCTTCGGCCCGGCGCGCGGCATTCGGCGCATCTGGGGCGATCAGGTGCTGATCTATGACGGCGGCGTCGACCCGCCGGTGGGCAGCGTGGACTACGCCTTCTACCAGGGCACTGAGACCCAGCTGCCCGACCCGACGATGGAGGCCGCGCTCGGCGTCGGCAACGTGCCGGGCTACCGCGGCTACTGCTACGTGGTCTTCAATCGGCTGCCGCTCGACAAGTTCGGCAATCGAATCCCGAATATCACCGTCGAGCTGACGGCTGATGGCGAGTTCTTCGGTGCCGGAACCGCGCTCGGCCCGAACCCCTATGTTGCCCCCGGCGTCGGGGTCGTCGACTACGGCCACCTCATCATGGGCGGGGCGCAGCGCAGCGATGGCCAGGTCGTCATGATGACCTACCCGAACGCGACCAGCCCGAGCCACGCGCCGGGCATCGAACTGAAGGTGATCGACGAGGTGAGTGGGCTGGCGACGCTCACCGTCGATGTGACCGTCGAGGGAAGCTACGAGACGGTCAACCAGAACCTGATGTGCTACGTCCCGCCCAGCGACGAAATCTGGGTCAGCGGGACGGGCGCCAAGGTCTACCGATATAACGCGCAGACGTTCGCGCCCACCGGGACGATCACGCTGTTCGCCGGCGCCGCCAAGCTGGCCTATGAGCCGACCACGCGCCGCGTCTACTTCCGGCCCAACGCCTCGTGGATCTGCGCGGGCGGCGAGTTCGTCGTGCTTGGCGCGGGCATCTTCAACATCGACGTGCTGCGCCTGCGGTTTCCAACCGCCAGCCCGTTCTACGTGACTGATTGCGGCTCGATCGGCCTGGACGGGACGATCAACTATGAGTCGATGTCGGCCATCATCGCGACGGTGCCGCTGGTCTTCCTGACCGATGGTGCTGCGCAGAGCCACCGCGCCTGCTTTGATCCGACGCGCCGCCGCTATGTCGCCGTCGACAGCCGGATCTGGACCATCACCGATTCCCTGACGCCGGTCATCGCGGTGCACGCCTACCCGGCGTCGGTGAGCGCCGGCGGTATCGAGTGGATCGCCTACGACGCCGCGACCGACAGCATCATCATGATGGGCGAGGTCGTCGGCATCGTCACTGTCACGATTCTCGACGCAGAGACGTTCGCGGTGCTCTATCAGGCGGGCGTGACGGGCGACGGCAGTCTGGGCATCAACTTCGCGTTCCCGCAGGTGGCCGGCAGCCTCCTGGTGCTGGGCTCCTACCAGACCTGGCGCCTGGACTATTTCGCCACGACGGTTGGGGCCACGGTCGCCCGGCTCTGCACGGTCTCGGGCATGGACTCCAGCGAGTTCAACGTCTCGGAGCTGACGCAGTTGCTGCGCGGCTACCTGATGTCCGCCATGAGCCCGGCGCGCGGCGCGATCGAGCAGCTGGCGACGGCCTACCTGTTCGAGGGCACCGAGCAGGACGACGTCCTCTATTTCCGGCGCCGGGGCGGCGCGACGGTCGACACCATCACTGCCGATGAATGCGGCGCCGGCGTCGACAAGTCCGACCCGTTTCCGATCAGCCGGGACCGCGCGCAGGAGGCCGATCTGCCCGCGCGCCTGTTCGTCGCCGCACCGGACCCGTTCACCGACTACCAGCCTGGCTCGCAGTACGCCGAGCGCCGCGCCGTCGCCGCCGGCGATGACGAGCAGGTGCAGCTCGCCACCGTGCTGACGGCCACCGAGGCGCGCCGCCTGGCGGACGCCCTGATCTTCGACCGCTGGGCGGGCCGCAACACCAGGAAATGGACGACGGCGCGCAAGCACACGCGCCTGGTGCCCACCGACACCGTCTTGCTCGATGGTGAGCGCGTGCGCGTCACGCGTCGCAGCGACGATGGGCCGGTCATCCACTGGGAGGGCGTCACCGATGACGCCGACGTCGTCAACCAGCTGGTGACCGGCGTCCAGGGCAGCTTCCCGGGCCAGACCGTTCCGATTCAGGTGCCCTCGGAGATGCTGCTGGTCGACACCGCGTTGCTGCGCGATGCCGACAACTCGCCCGGGGCTTACGTCAGCGTCTACGGCCTGGCGCCGTTCTATCGCGGCACGCAGGTCTTCGCGAGCGATGACGGCGGCTCCACCTGGGTTCGCCAGGCGACGATGCCCAAGCCAGGCACGTCGGTCGGCGTCGCGACCAACGCGCTGGGGTCGTTCGCCGGCGGCTTCGTCTTCGACGAGGACAACTCGATCAACGTCGGGATGCTGAACGGCGCACCCAGCAGCGTGACGCGCGCCGAGGTGCTCGCGGACTCCAATGGCGCCGCGGTGCGCTCCGGCAGCACGTGGGAAATCATCCACTACCGCACCGCGACGCTGGAGATGGACGGCACCTACACGCTGCGCGGGCTGCTGCGCGGCCAGCGCGGCACGGGGTACGCGATCGATGGCCACGCCGCGGGCGACGCGGTGGTGCTGCTGGACGTCACCTCGGTGCGCACGATCAACATCGAATCCGGCCAGATCGGCGTCACGCGCGCCTACCGCCCGGTCTCGATCGGGGACTCGATCTCGGACACCACGGAGCAGGACCTGGCGATCTCGGCCGAACGTCTGAAGCCCTGGAACCCGGTCGACCTGCGCGCCGCGCGCAACGCCAGCAACGACATCACGTTCAGCTGGAAGCGGCGCACCCGCCTGAGCACCCGCTTCGTCGGCTCGGGCGGCATCAACGTGCCGCTCGGCGAGGCCACGGAAGCCTATGAGGTCGAGGTCTACACGGACGGGACCTACACGACCCTCGTGCGAACGATCAGCGGGCTCAGCAGCGCGTCGGCGGCCTATAGCGCGGCCGATCAGACGACGGACGGATTCACCCCGGGCAACCCCATCCCGGTTCGGGTATTTCAGCTCTCGGCCGTGGTCGGCCGTGGCCATCCACTTGAGGCGCAAGCATGAGCTATCAGCAAGTCGCGGACGGGCAGGTCCACCCGGAAGTGCCGATCAACGAGAACATGGCCGCGCTCGGGCAGGCGTTCGTCTTCTCGCACGATGTCACTGCCGACTCGGGCCTGGTGGTGGGGATCAATGGTGGGAATTTCGACGTCGCCACGGTGGCCGATACGACCATCACCGCCACGGACAACACGACGAACTATGTCGTCGCCCATCGCACCACCCATGCCGTCACCACCGCGACGGCGACCACGAACTGGAACAACACCGGGACGTATGGACGCGTCGGGCGTGCCGTGTTCGCCTCGGGCGTCCTGACCTGGCACGACGAGCGCTATAGCGCGGGCGGGATCTTCGACCATGCCGCGACGCTGGGCGGCGGCACTGTCACGAGCGTGGCCGCCACGGTCCCGAGCTGGCTCTCTGTCAGCGGTTCCCCGATCACCAGCAGCGGCACGCTCGCCATCACGGCCGCGACGGGACAGGCCGCGAACCAGGTGCTCGCCACGCCGGACGGCTCGACCGGCGCCGCGTCGTTGCGCGCCCTGGTCGCAGCCGACGTGCCCACCCTCAACCAGAACACGACGGGTTCTGCCGCGACGCTCACGACGTCGCGCAACATCGATGGGCAGGCGTTTAACGGCTCGGCGAACATCACGGTCATCGCCCCGGGCACGCACGCGGCCAGCAGCAAGTCGACGCCGGTCGACGCCGATGAGATGCCGCTCGCGGATTCGGCGGCGTCCTTCGTGCTGAAGAAGCTCACGTGGTTGAACCTCAAGGCCACGCTCAAGACCTACTTCGACACCCTCTATGGCTCTGGCTCGGGTTCGGTGACCAGCGTCGCCGCGACCGTGCCGAGCTGGCTGTCGGTGAGCGGGTCGCCCATCACGACGTCCGGCACCCTCGCGATCACCGCGGCCAGCGGGCAAACCGCCAATCAGTTCCTCGCCACTCCCAACGGCTCGACTGGCGCGGTGGGCCTGCGAGCGATCGTGGCGGCCGACGTCCCGACGCTGAACCAGAACACCACGGGCTCGGCGGCCACGCTCACCACCGCACGCACGATCGGCGGAACGTCGTTCGATGGCAGCGCCAACATCACGCAGCCGTTCGACGTCCAAGGCTTCTATCCGGGCGTCCCTACGGCATCGGCCAAGGTCTTGCGGGTGCCGATCGCGCGCGCCGTGACGTTCGCTGCAAATTTCGCCGGATCGTATTTCTCGGCATCGGCCAACGCGACGGGCTCGACGGTGTTCGATGTCCAGCAGAACGGATCGTCCATCGGATCGATCACCATCGCTGCCGGCACCACGACCGCGACGTTCACCACCACCAGCGGCACGAGCAAGACGTTCGCGGCTGGCGACGTGTTGATGATCGTCTGCCCCGGCACCCCGGACGCCACGCTGGCCGACCCGGGATTCGTCTTGGCGGGGACGCGTTAAATGTCGATCACCCTGCGGGGCAGCGGGACGACTGGCCCTAACAGCCACGCCACCAGCACGTCGATCTCGCTGCCCACCGGCGTCACGACCGGCGACGTCTCGTTCATCATCTTCGTTCAGGCCAACAACAGCCCGCTGTCTGGAATGCAGACCCTCACGCCGCCGAGCGGCTGGACGGTCTTGCATAGCAGCGGCGGCGTGGCGGTGGTGTGGCGAGCCTTCCAGAGTGGGGACGCGACCACCGGGATTACCTGCTCGTCGACCGTCACCGATTGGTGGGAGTCGGCCTGCGTGGCCTACACCGGGCTGGATACCACCAACCCCATCGACGCCTTCAACTTCTCCAACCAGGTGTCGTTCCAGTCCACGTTCGGGGGCAACAACAACACGGTGGTGTGTCCGTCGATCAATCCGAACTATGCGGGCAGCCTCCTGCTGTGCTTCATGGCGGGCGGTGGGTCTTCGAGCGGCACCTTGGCGATTCCGTCCGGGATGACCTCGCGGGCCTCCGTGGTCTCGGGTCCGATGTGCACGATTTCGGATCTGGCGTTGACCGATGGCACGCCGACCGGCGTCAAGACGGGGTCCACCACCACCAATACGGGGGCGCTGCACTTCGGGATGCAGGTGGCGCTCAAGGCCTCGGGGGCGGCGGGCACCACGTTGGCGGCGGCCGTGCCGGTGGTCTGTGGCCGGACGAACATCGAGTCCAACCTGGCCACTCAGACCATCCAGCTCGATTGGATGAACGTCCAGGACAAGGACCTGGTCGTCGTCTGGTACGTGAACGGCGACTCCTCGCACCCCAGCTACACCATGAGCCCGCCCGCGGGGTGGACCACCCACCTCGGGGCTGCTTCTGGTCAGCTGTTCAGCCGCCTCTGGTCGACCGGGGATTCGAAGACGCCGTCGTTCACGCAGACCGGCAGCGCGTACCAGAACTATTGCGCAGTGGTCATTCGAAAGACCGGCTCCAGCGCCAACGGTGTCGTGGTGGACCAGGTCTCGGCCAATGTGACCAGCGGTTCCTCCCCGCAGACCGGCACCACGCCGTCTTTGACGCCCGCTCAGACCCATGAGCTGTTGCTCGTCATGATCGGGGCGAATGTGACCAGCGCGATGACCTGGTCCTCTGTCACCGGCGGGTTGGACGTCATCGAAGACGTTGCGGTCAACGGCCCGGGATCTCGCTTTAGCTGGCTGCAGACGCCCGCCAGCCCTACGGGCTCCTTCAGCGCCACGGCCACCATCACGGGAACCATTCCGCTGTCGGCCGTCACGATGCTGGTCAAGATCGGATCGGCCGGCGGCGGCGCGGTCGTTCGTCCATCGGTCTTCGCCTGCACCTGACGCGCGCGTTATCAAAACGCCGACGTAGCCCGTCCGTAGCCCCTGACTGCGCGGAGGCGCCATGGCCACCATCATCACCACTCAAGACATCATCGGATGGACAGCTGTGGTCACCGCCACGGTCTCCACCGTTGGGGGCGTCGCGCTCTTGCGGCGCCGTTTGAGCCGGGATCGAACGGAGATGACCAAGGACCGCGCCGAGAGCGCGTTCATCACGCAGCTGCTCAAGGAACGCGACGCCGCGGTCACCCTCGCGCGCGACGCCTGGCGCGACCGCCAGACCGATGTCGAATCGATCGCGCGCCTGCAGGCCCAGAACGCCTACCAGCAGTCCGAGATCGAACGGCTCAAGTCCGAGTTCGGGTCCCTGAAGCGATTGATCGCGCGCCTCTATCCCGAGACGCGCGTGTTCCTGGAGTCGGACTTCCAACGGCTCCCGCCCGATGACGACAAACACTGACCGGAGGATGCCATGCTGATGACACTACTTTCCATGGTCGGGGGCGGGATCTTCCGCCTGCTGCCCGAGCTGATCGCGCTGTTCAAGGGCAAGCAGGACAACGACCATGAATACCGCATGACCCAGCTGCAGCTGGACATCGACAAGGCGCGCGCGAGCCAGCAGATCGACCTCGCGCATGCGCAGGCCGAGATCGCGGCCAACGCGGCCGACATGGCGGGGATGGTAGAGGCGCTCAAGGCGCAGGGCACGGCGACCGGAATTACCTGGGTCGACGCGCTCAGCTCCACAGTGCGGCCGGTGCTGACCTATTGGTGGTGCCTGGTGCTCTACACCGCGTCCAAGACGATCACGGTCATCGTCGCGTGGCAGGCCAAGACCAGCCTGGCCGACATGGCACCGATCGTCGTCACGCAGTTCGACGAGGCCGTCATCGGCAGCATCTTCGCCTTCTGGTTCGTGGACCGCGCGCTGCGCAAGCAGAACACGCCGCCGAAGGCTTGAGGCGATGACCGACGACCGCGCCGCCGCCGTCACCGAGCAGCTCGCCGAGCAGTTCGAGGGCTTCCGCGCGCGGCCGTACCTGTGCCCCGCCGGCGTGGCGACGATCGGCCTGGGCGCGACCAGCTACCTGGATGGCCGGCGCGTGACGATGAGCGATCCACCGATCAGCCGCGAGGCCGGCCAGCAGCTCATGCATCGGCAGGTGACGCAGGTCTACCAGCCCGGCACGCGGGCGCTGTGCCCGCGCCTGTCGGGTGACCCACTCGGCGCGATCACCGACTTTGCATTCAATCTTGGCCTCACGCGCTTGAAAGGATCGACGCTGCGCCGAAGAGTGAATGCGGGCGACATGGCGGGCGCCGCGGTTGAGTTGATGAAGTGGATACGAGGTGGAGGCCGCGTGCTACCGGGCCTGGTGCTTCGTCGTCGAGCTGAAGCTGGTTTTCTGACCTGAGAGAGTTGAATGAACACGATGACGATTGATCGCCCGAACGTGTCGCCCGTCAAGGTTGCCGGCATCGTGCCGCTGGTGTCGGAGGCGGCGCTGCCGCTGGGCTATGTGCTGACCGTGCGACGTGCGACGTCGCGCGGGTACGAGTTCATCGCCTGCCCCTGGGTGCGTGAGGCCGCGTGCGCCGAGGATCTTGTCGAGGAGATCCGGGCGGCGTGCGGCGGCTATTTCGCGAGCAGCCTGCCCGAGCAGAACTCGCACGGCCGGCGCACGTGGACCATCCAGCTCGAAGGCGGTCAGCGCGTGGTGCTGGGCGTGATGCCCTGCCTGCCTGCGCCGCAGATGCAATTTCCGCGGCTGTTCACGGACTGGGCGCCGCTCGATTGAGGAGCAACCATGAAGCGCGTTCTCTGCCTCTTGCTGTCGTTCCTGGTGCTGGGCGCGAGCGCCGCGCCATTCGCCACGCGCGACAACGTCCTGCTCGATCCGTCCGGCTCACCGTTCATCGTGCGTGGCTTCAACCGCACGCACTACGACAACTGGGGCACGCCGGCCGACGCGCAGCGCATCGGGGCGAACACGGTTCGCATCGTCTACAACTTCACGAAGCCGGAAGCCAGCAACCTCGCGCTGGCGCAGTCCTACGTCGCCGCTGGCATCGTCCCCATTCCGGGCAACTGGACGGGCACCTGCAAGGCTGACCCGGCCATCCTCTCGGCGATCGTCGACACCTGGGTGGCGCAGGCCGCCACCTGGACGCAGCTGAACCACTCCGGCATGGTCAACATCGCCAATGAATGGGGACCGTCGTCCTGGGTGCAGCAGCTGGTCAAGCCATGGGCGCGCCTGCCCGTCTACACCTGGCGTGATGCCTACGTCGCCGCGGTGCCGCGGATGCGCGCCGCCGGCTACTTGGGAACGCTGGTGATCGATGCGCCCGCGTGCGGCCAGGACGCCAATGCGGTGGTCAGGGACGGGGCCGCCATCATTGCCGCCGACCCGCTGAAAAACATCCTGTTCGACCTGCACGTCTATGGTGGCTGGCACCTGGCCACGCCGACCACGCCGACCCTGTCGTGGCAGCAGGATTATGAGAAGGCGATGCTGGCGCTCAAGGCCAGCGGCCTGCCCATCATCCTGGGTGAGTTCGGGCCGGGCCGCGGCATCGGGCCGTCGCCGACCATGGTCTCGCCCACGAGGATCATCAGGGACGCCGAGGCCAATGGCTGGGGCTGGATGGCCTGGTCGGTCGACGACAACAACCTGGCGAACTGCACGGCCGACGACAACTGGTTTTCGATGACCCGCAAGTGCGGGACGTACAGCGGCGCCGCCAGCGACTTGACCATCTTCGGCTCGCAGATCGTGCCGCTGCTGCAGGTGCTGGCCAAGCCCGCCAGCATGTAGGGGGCTAGTCCTCGCCGCGCGCGATCTGCCACACCGCGCGGCCACCGGTCGGCTCCATCTCATCCCAGGTCGCGCGATAGAAGCACTGGCCGGTGGCGGGCGTATCGAGGCGCTCGCCGACCGGCTGGACGTAGCCCTGCGCGCCCCATTGCCGGGGCTCGGTGACGACAAGGAAGCAGCCTGCGAAGGCCTTGGCCCGGACGTTCTCGGGGTCGAGCTGCATGATGTCGCCCGGTTCCAGGTCGGCCTTGTTCATGCGAACTGCTGGTCAAGAGCGCGCCGCAGCTCGCGCTGCGCTTGCTCAAGGTGGTGCATGGCCTGGTAGCCCTCCTGCTTGGCCATGTCCAGCAGGATCGGCAGCCCGCCGGCGATGGACTCCTCGATCTCCTCGCGCGTCGCGCCGCGGCCCTCGGCGAACCACTGCATGGACTCGGCCGCGCCGATCCGAAAGACGACGCCGCCGTTCGAGCGGTGCGGGCGATAGGTCTTGGTGACCCACACCAGGCACACCCCGGGGTTGCGATCGATCATGACGCCGCCGGGCGCCTTCTTCTCCTCGGGCATCCCCGCCTCGCGCCGCCTCGCGTGCGGGCGCGACAGGAAGGGGCAGGCCGTCGCCGCGTACCGCGCGCACTCCAGGTGCGACGGGGGCTCGGCCGAGATCCGGTTGAGCGCGCACATGGGGCCAAGGACGAACGCCTTGAAGACGCCCAGCGCGCCGCCGCAGAGCCAGCAGCGCGATTCCTTAATGCACGCCTGTAGCGAGCGCGGCTCGACGATGCGGTGGTCGGGCTCGCCGTTGACGATCGCCACGAAGAACGGCACCGGGAAGCCGCGCTTGTCGATGGGTAGCCCGCGCATCTTCGGGGGCAGGGCGGGCAGGCCCGGCCGCAGCATAGGTTCGGTCATGGACGTCTCTCCCGTGTCCTGGTGGTGGTCAGCGGTGCTCGTTCCAGTACCACATCGCTTCAAGCGCCGCCTGGCGCCGAGTCAGCTCTGGCGGGTCCGGCGGTAGCGTGCCGCCGCAGCATTGGCATTGGCCGCGCAGATGGTTGAGGCCGCCGATGACCGTCCGCAGGTGGCATTCGTAGTGCAGCGGGCGCTCGCGCGTCACCGGCGGATCAATGCTCACGTGCGGCACCAGCAGGCCACCCTCTCCCCAGAGGATCGGCTCGCCGCATCGGTCGCAGTCCTGCCCCACTGGTGTGGGCACGTGCGGCATGTCGGACTCGTAGGGCGCACCGTAGGCCGGACCAAACCATCTCATGGCGAATCTCCTGGAGGTGAGGGCTGTTCGAGGCGGGCGATCCGGGCGCGAAGCTCGGCATCCTGCGCTCGCCATTTGACCCAGCGGGTTTCGGCGATGTAGATCATCACCACCATCATCGTTCCCGTGAACGCGGCGCTGACCCAACGATCTTGGGCCAGGTTCAAGGTGGTCGAGATCAGCAGCAGGAGGGCGGACGCGCGCTGCAGCCAGGCGGCCTTGTGCATGCGCTTGTGCGTCACGTCCATTTCCCGAAGCATCTGCGCCGGCGTTGGCGGTTTCGGCGCCTCGTCGCTCATTGCTTGTGCTCGCGCTTGAGCCCGGTGTGCGTGGCGCCGGTGGCCTCGTCGAATCGCTTCGAGACGTCCAGCAGGTACATCGCGGCCGATCCGGTCATGACGGCCATTGCCGAGAGCGCACCGAGGGAGGACTCCTGATCCTGCCGCTGCGCCTGCGCGTCGCCGCCGTAGTCCGCCTTCTTGGACCGCAGGCGAATCACCTGGCCGTCCGGCAGGTCCTCCAGGAGTAGGTTCGACCAGGGCGCCTTCACGTGCAGGATCACCTCGGACTGCCCGTGCTGGCCGGCCAGCACGACGTGGCCGATCAGGTTGTGGCGCTTCATGACGTCGATGACCTCGGCGCGTGCGCGCAGCAGCTTCTCGCGCTCGTCTGCTTCCCGGATGTTCATGCGTCGGTTCCCTTCGTGGTTGTCGGATCGGTGTTCTCGCTGCCTAGGTCGACCTTGAAGAGATGGCGCGAGGGCACCATGAATGGAGGCATCTCAGCCGCTAGCCGCTCGGCGTCGAGCTTGTTGTCAGGCGTGATCGTCAGCACGTATGCCTCGATCGGAATCCCGGCCGACGTGTATCCGACCCAGATGCGCACCGGCACCTTGACGCCGTTGATGGGCGCGTCGTACAGCTCGGGCGTGGGTTCGAGTGTGATGTTCATGGTTTCAGGCGCTCTTGTCTCTGGTCAGCAGCTCCCAGTCCGATTCACCGGGCTTCGGCGGAACCAGCAGGGCGACGTCGGGGTTGGCCGCCATCATCGCGGCGGCAGTGGCGGCCATTTCGTCCATGAATGCGCGCAGCGCTTCGACCGTCGGATACTTCGCCACAAGCGCGGACAGGATCGCGTCACGCGGCACGTAGGGGCCAACGGTGCGGCTATTGGCCAGCATGTCGGCGACCTCATCGAAATAGGGGTCGGGGCTGTTCACGCGTAGATCCTCTTGAAGTTGGCCCCGCGCAGGTATTTCTTCGCGGTGGCGTCGTAGACGGCATTGCCTGGGGCCCGTTGCAGGTAGTCCTGAATGTCTCGCGACGCCTGGGGCATTGAGATCCCGAAGTAGTCCACCAGCGCGCCGCGGTTGAGCGTGCCGTACTCGTGCAGCAGGAAGTCGATCATCCGCTGGCGCTGCTCCTGGGCGTAGGTCATCGTCATGTGCTGCTCGCGATCCGTTCGAGTTCGGCCTTGACCTGCTCGCGCACGATGGCGGCCTCGGCGCGCGCGATGGCGAGGATGAACTTGTGGCCGGCCTCGGCCTGCTCCCACGTGGTGTAGCGCTGCATCATGCCGTCGAGTGGCCCATGGAACACGAGGGTCTCGAACCAGAGCGGCGGCCCGCCCCGCCAATGCTGGTGATTGAGGCCGAGAAACACCGTGCTCACGCGCATGCCGCCCTCGTCGTCGTCGCCCACGTGCCGCTCGTTCAGGCTGCTGGTCGCTTCGAGCCAGCGCGCCCAGGTCATGAGGTTGCACTCTTTGACCTGGTGCCCGACGAGGATCGCGTGCCGGGGCTTCACGGCCGCACGCCTGCTGACCCGCGCGCCGCCACGGCGCGCCGCACCGATCCGCGAAGGTGGCTCTCGAAGGGCGACGCCGGCGCCGAGTCGATGAGCCCGAGCACTTCCGACACCTGCACGCAGCTGTCGCACAGCTCGCACTTCAGCGCCGCCGCGTCGTTGGCGAACGTGCCACTGGCGTCGATGGTCTTTTGCATTTCGGCGAGATAGGCCCGCACCATGAAGTTGTCCATGGTCAGGCCACCCATTGCTCGCGCGTGAGCGGGCCGATGAACAGGCATGCTGGAGAGAACCCGGTCGGGTCTAGGGCTCGATCGAGATCCAGGCTGGGCACATGCACGCAGTACACCTTGCCGTCGAACGACCGCAGCGGAACTTCCTCCAGTGGATGCTGGGGATCGAACGCGATGTAGTAGCCCGGCCAGGCGAGTACCTGATCGATGGGCACCGTGTGTTGAGCCGGGAACCGGCTAGACGCGACCAGCATGGGCGCTCCCTTCAGTGCGTCTCGTCCGTGGACGGCAGCGGCATCGCCGGCGGCAGCGGCGCGCCGTTGGCCACGGTCAGCTCGCGGTGGATGTCAGCCAGCGTCGGGCCGTACATGAGCATGACGCGGTCGCTGCCGCCCATGGGGCCGAGGTCGACGAAGATCGGCTTGCCGGCCGTCAGGCGCCGCACGTTCTCGGCGTCGATCCCCAGCACAAACGATCCGTTGCTCAGGCGTGCTCGCAGCATGTTGTCTCCTGGTTCTCAGTGGCGTGATGGTGCAGGTTCAGCGGCCTCGCGCAGCACGGCGTCGAGCTTGTCGCGAAGATAGGTGAGGTAGCCGGCGTCCAGGCTGCCGCAGCGCACGAGGTCGGCCACGGCGTGCTGTTGTTCGTCACGGGACAGGCCGCCGGCGGCGTGGCCGAGGGCCAGCAGCAGGTCGGCCAACTCCCGCCTGGCCTCGCGCAGGTCGATCTCGGGCAGCGCCGCTGTCGATTCGACGATCTTGGTCACAGCCAGGTCTCCACGATGTGCGGCTCGTCGCCGGGCGACCTGGGAAGGCAGGAAAGCCCTCGGCGGTAGAACTCGGATCGCACGGCGTCGAGCGTGGACGCCGTGATGACGTCCGGGGTCGCGCGCGGGCCGTCCGGGTGAACCTCCCAGCGGCGCGCGACGATTGAATCGGGCATGTCGAGCGGGCGGTCGTACACCGTCCACATCGACAGCAGTTGCGTTCGGTCGATCACACCCATACGAACTCCAGGCGCACCCAGTTGACCGCGCTCGGGTCCATCAGCGCGCGCGCATGCGCCATGGCCAGGTCGCGACACTTCTCGAATATGGCCGGCCCGGAGAGGTCGGTGCGATCTGCCTCGCGGTCCTGCGATCCGTAGTCGATTTGCAGCGTGTATTCGGGCATCGGCTCATCAGGGATGAGCCCTGCAGTCACGGTGAAAAATGCTCTGGCGGTGGCTGGCATTTCTTGTTCCTCTTCTTATTGCTTCTGGCGCAGCTCGATGATCGCCGGCAGGTTGGCGACGAGATCGCGATACACGCCGTCGTCGTCCTGCAGCAGCGGCATCGAGCCGGCGAACATGCCGCCGCCCTCGACGTGCAGGGCGCCGTCAAAGCCCAGCACCAGGCTGCGGCCGTTGGTCGAGGCGAGCATCACCATCGCGTCGATCGTCTGGCCGCAGTAGGTCAGGCGCACGAACTGACCGCGGATGAGCTTAGAAGGGGCAGTCACAGGCAGGGCATCCATCGTGGTGGAAGTGAAGGGGCTCGCCGTGCGGGCAGCAGATGGAGCCGCAGACCGCGCATTCGTCGGTTTCGCACTGAGCGAGCAACGCGTCAACCACGTCGGCGGGCTGCTTCGCCTCGACCGCGACCTGAATGGCCGCGTGCAGCGCGCACGTCCCCACCGGCGGCATGCGCGAGCCGATCAGGAATTCCGCGATCAGGTCGGCCCCGCTCGGGCGGTGGTTCGGCGAGTCGTTCATGCTTGGTTGCCTTTCGATGCGACTGCAAGCGCCAGTTGAAGCTCGCGAATCTGGTCAATGAACCCAAGGTTCTCGTGCAGCACGTTGGCGCCGTCCTGCACGGTCTGGTTCAGCTCCAGGCACAGGAAATCGATCAGCCCGAGAAGGCGGTTCACGCGGGCGATGACAGCGACGGACGTCGCTGCGTCGACCTGCGCCGCGCGCAGCACGATTGCGATCTCGTCCGCTTTCTTGGTCGCCTCAGCGCGCACCTGGTCGATGTCTTCCATGCCGGTCATTCGTTGGTCATGCATCACGTCCCCCCATGACTTTTCGGGAGACCTGCTGCAGCAGTTCGAGCTGCCACTGCAGGGCCTTCGGCAGTGCCGCGCGTTCATCGACGCGCAGCGCCCGCACCGTCAAATCGGTGTTGAAAATAAGGGGCAACGCGCAGTAGGCGCATATCGAAATGTCGCCACCCTCGGGCGCCCGTTCGTTAAGCGGGTCGCTCACGCCATCAAGCGACTTGAGGCAGGCCGGGCAGCGCGCGTCAGGGTTGACCTGGTCAGTTCGCATCGCCGCCGTCCCATCGAATGCACGACTCCGCAACGATCATCGTTGCCTTGCCCTCGAACCGACAATCGATCGGCGTGCCGTCCATGACCTCGGCTTCCGGGTCAGCGTCGATCCATTCGAATGCGCAATGCATGCAGCAGCGCATGAGGCCGCCGGACAGCACGCCCAGGTCTTTGCGTTTCATTGCGGCCTCGGGAACGTGGTGAAGGTCAGATCGCAGTGGGGGCACCGGCAAACCTCAACCGGGTTCGCGGTAGGCGCCATGCCCAGGAATTCGGCGTCGGGATGGCTCCAGCGGTAGCGATCCTTGTCGGCCTCGGCCATCGGCGCGTCGGCCGTGCAGGTGCGGCGCTGCAGGTGCCCGTACATCCCCTCGTTGAGGATTCGCATGAGGGTGTCGAGATCCGGCTCACTCATGGTCCGCACCTGTTTCCAGAAGGCCGTCTAGAACGCCGTCGCGACGCCGCTGCGCCTTCATGCGCAGCACGATGCGCCAGCGGCGCGCCTCGGGCGTGCGATGCATGGTTTCCAGGCCCTTGAGCAGCCGGCGGCCGTCGAACATATTGAACGGCCGCGTCTTGGTGGGCGCCGGCGCGCCGCGGCGCCGCAGGCTCCACCTCATCTCAATGAGGCGTTCGCGCACGTCGCATTCCTTGAAGGGGCGGGACCGGATCATTGGGCCTCCGGGCTGCGCAGGCGCGCGGCGCAGTGCATCGCGCCCGCCGCCATGGCCTCGTGGATCGCCTTGCCGAAGTCGGTCGCGAGCGGCCCCTCGGCGACGCCGCCGAACTCGGCCGCGACCTCGTCGCAGATGGCGGCGGCCTGCAGGAAGATCGCCTCGGCCGGGAGCGCCGCGGGCGTGGGCGCGAGGTGCTTTCGCCAGACCGTCGCCGCCGCGTAAAGGTCGCTCTGCTCCTGCGATCCGATCGGCGTGGCGTCGGCCATGGCGTCCAGGCGATCCGCGAGCGTGGCGCTCGCCGACGCTCGCTCGGCCTGGGGCACTGGATTCACCGGGCAGGGAGCCATCGCCACCATGGCGCGGTAGACCTCCCCGAACGCCAGCTGCGGGTCCTTGCCGCCGCGGAGCCTGTCGTCAACGATGTGGCGCGTCTCGGCCAGCTCGGCGGCGTCGACCATTTCATCGGTCGGCTCGATCGGCACCAGCTTCCAGGCCGCGGGATTTCCATGCCCGGGCACGGGAGGAATCGACGCCCACATGCCGTGCTTGCACCCGGCCAGCCAGCCTTTCCGCCATTGATCGGTGATTCGATCGGCGTGCGCCGCGGCGAGGACTTCTCGCACCTGATCGTCGGTGTAGAGGGGGATGATCTCGTCCGGCGGCTCGTCGTCCCACTCGGTGGGCAACGGGTCGTCGGCGTCGTGGTATTGCGTCCAGCTCCCTTCGCCGTCAGGGCTGGTCCACGACACGCGATGCATGAACGGAGCGGGCAGCTGGCCGCGGCCGAGGGCGGCGCCGATGCCGGCCGCGCACTCGCTGTCGTCGCCATCCTTTAGGGCGGCCTGGAGCCACTCCTTGGTGATGTTGAGTTGCAGCGGCTTGCGAGCCTTGGGCGCCTCGGCGAGCATGGCGCGATACCCATCGGCGGCGCGCTGCAGCTCGTCGATATAGTCCAACGCGACGCCCAGGTCATGGTGCGTGTTGCGCCAGGCCGGGTTTTCGGCCTTGGGCTTCGCGCTCGCGTGGGCGCGGCGGATCTGCTCGATGCGGATGGGAGTCGTGCTCATGATGCGTGCGCCTGGTCGACCATTTCGGACACCAGCCTGTAGAACGATGGCGATGAGGTCGTCAATGTCGTTTCGGTCCAGCCCGAGCGCACCAGGTGCTTGGCCAGGCCGTGATCCATGACGCTCTCGATGTAGAGGTAGTCTGGCGGTTCGATCGCCACCTGGGCGACCTCCGCGGCCGTCTGTAGGAACCGCTTCAGGTGGCCCTTGCCACGCTGCCCCTCGTCGACCACGACGTTGGCGATCACCAGGCACAGGCCCACCAGGCCCTCGCGCAGATAGCGATCGTTGAAGCGCACGTAGGCCGTCATGTGCTCGCAGTGCAGCCACTCACGGTGCACGCGGTGCGTGGCGGCCCTGGCCAGGAAGCCCGCGAGCGCGACGGCGGATTGATCCTGCTGGATGTGGTTCATGAAGACCTCGATGGCGTTGCCAGCGGCGCGACCTTCTCTTGCAGTCGCCGGACCTGAGCGCGCAGCCGCTTTTCCTGTTTCTTCAGCTCGGTCAGGCGCTCGTCAATGGCGCGCACCTCGCGCTGCACGTGAGCGTAGCTCTCCCAGGCCCGCTGCAGCGTGCGCGCGCTGCGCTGCATGAAGTCGAAGGCGTCGAGCGTCGCATCGCACTTGCGGCAGTGGATCGTGCGCTCGTGCTCGTCCAGGATCACCGAGTCGTGGCTGCAGAACCCGGTCGGGCGCGGCGCGATGCCGATGGGGTTCTCCGGCAGCGGCTCGGCGGTTGGCAGGGTGCGGACGTCGCTCATTGCCGAGACTCCTCGCGATCGTGGGCTTCCTGTTTCCGCAGCGCCAACGCAAGGATCTCCAACAGCCTCGGATAGTCCTCGGCCAACATGGCGAGCGGGCCGGAGCCTGGGACGCCGTCAACGCTGAAGGAGAGCTTGCCGGCCTCTTGCATCGCGATCACGATGACCATGCACTTCAGCTGGTTGGCCGCCTGCTCGGTGATCGCGTCCACGAGCCGAACCCAGTCCGGGTCGGCGGGAAGCTGGTTCATCGGGCTGCGCATCATGAGGACACCCGTTGGAGGTGTTCGAGGAATTCGAGTGGAAGCTGACAGTTAGCCGGCGCGCCCGCGAACATCGGCGCGATGTCGGGCGGCGTGTAGCCGGCCAGGCCGCAGCCGATCGCGGTGACGCGAAAGGTCAGCTCCGGGTGCGCCTGGGCGAAGACCAGGAACGTGTCGACGTGCCGGCGGATCGCATCGAGCGGCAGCGTGCGCAGCAGCCGGTCCTTGGTCGGGATGCCGTAGGACGAGCCCTGGTGCCCCTCGGCCTGGCCGTAGCGCGCGCCGTGGTGCATCACGGCATCCTTGGCCGCGCCGCGCCCGTGGCGCCCGGCCAGGTTGCTCCCGAAGACAAAGACGCGACGATCCATCAGCGAGTCCCCCGAGACAGCGCGCGGATCGCGCGCACGTGGAGCGGCAAGGCCGCCGGCCTGTAGTTCTCCGGCTCCTGCAGCATCTGCCCGAAACCCAGCACGCCCCAGAAGCGCCGGTCTGCCGGGTTGAAGACGTTCATCTCGGTGCCGCAGCGCGGGCACTTGATGTTCTGCATGACGCCGCCGCGCGGTCCGGCCAGGTAGCCGGTGCTGTGGCAGCAGGGCCAGCGTCCCCAGCGATACCAGCAGTATTTCTCGTCGGGCGTCAGCTCGCGCCCGCCGGTGATGGGGACGGGCTCGCTCATCTGGCTGCCTCCAGCAGCATCTTGGCCATCGTTCCCCCGCCGTAGGCCGTCGTGGCGGCCGAGTCGATGATCTCGGCCTCGACGCTGAAGACGATGGCCACCTCGCCGCCCGGATGCTTGTCCGCATCGCACAGGTCGGGATCGCTCTTGACGTGGTATTTGCGGCAGGCCACCGGCCGGTGCTCGTAGACCTGGCAGGCGCGGTCCTCGCCCAGAAACACGCAGCGCCGATCCTCGACGGGCAGCGCGGCCCACGCCTGGAAGTCGGTCGCCGCTGCCTGACGTTCGAGGCGCGCCTCGTCGACCACCACGCCGGCCTCGCGCGCCGCGGTGCGCAGCAGCACCGCCTCCTGCGCGAAGACGTCCACGCGCAGGTGGCAGCAGGAAGCGCAGCCCTTGCGGCACGTCACCTCGGGCCCGTGTGGCGAGGTGGCCAGCATGTGCTGGACGCGCTCGTCGACCACCTGGTGCACGGTGAAGGCGACGCTCATCGGATCGTTAAATCGCACGCCGTCCCATTGCTGCCACCAATGCGAGAAGCAGTCCCGCGCGAGGGCGCGCTCCTTCGGCGACATGGCCGCGGTCGCGCCCTTGAGCGTCATGCTGATGTAGCTCAGTGGCGGGCTTTTCGCGGCTCGCGCGAGCCTGCGGCGCTCAGTGCGGTCCATGGGTCGGATCATCCTGGTGCATGGTCATTCGGCCAACCGTCGGGCCCTTGTGAAGCGGCTTGAACTCCGCGCGCCGCTCAGAGCCCTGGCCCGTGATCGGGCAGATGCCCATGAAGCTCCGGTCCTTCGTATGCACGGCGATGACCAGCGCCTCGGTGCGGTCGGGATGCTCGCTCAGGTCGTCGCACTCGCAGCCCAGCTGCCGCTCGGCTTCGCGCAGGTCGGCGGGAATGCGGCCCTTGCGCTGCACGACCCAAATCTCGGACACGTGGACGATCGCGTCCGGCACGAACGGAGCCGATGGCGAAATCTTGTCGCCCTTCAGCAGCTCGGAGATCAACAGCATGAGGAAGTCCTTCGTGGTGGAGGACTGCTGCAGCATGTTGACGACTTCGGGCTCGATGAACCCGAGGTGCGCGAGCTTGCCGGGCTCGGCGTCGTCCATCTTGACGAGCGCGAGCTGCGAATGGCACTCGCGCCCTTCGTTGACGATGCCGATTGAGGCTGCTGCGAAGTGCTGATAGAGCGACGCGATGTCGTCCTCAACCAGCTCGCGCGTGCGAGTGCGGTTGTTGGTCACCGTCTTTCTCCCTTGGGTGCGCGCCGCCCCTTCTTTTCGGGGGCGGGCTGGTTGCGCTCGCTTTAGATCGGCGTGGCGCCGTTCATGTGCGCGCCGTTGACGGCGAGCTGCGCGAGCTTTTCGCGCAGAGACGTCATGCCGCCGTGGCTTTCGACGTAGTGGTGCGTTCGCGCTTTGATGATGTCGGTGTGGCTGTGCGATAGGAAATCGACGAACGCAACTGTGGTGTCCGCCTTGTCCACCATCGAGCGCAGCTGGTCCTTCGACTCGTGGGCGCCGCAGAACCGCAGGTCCAGCTTGGCGCCGAAGTCGGCTTCGATCAGCGGCACCTGGCCACCTTTGAGGCCGACAACCAGCACCGATGGAGGTTTGGGCGGGCGGGACTCACGAACGAAAGGGACGTGGGGCATCCTGGTCTCCTCGGAGACGCCCTGGGGCGCGTGGGCCGGCTGCGCGCCGCCCAGCTTGACCGCCTCCAGGCCGCGTAGGACGCCCTCGGAGACGATGCCGGCGATCTCGTTGACCAATTGTGAGCGCAGGTTGAGCCACATGCTGCTGTTGAAGATCGAGGCGACGGGGCCGGCGATCGGGCTGGGCGCCAGGGCGGCGACCGGGGCAGCGATGGGCGCCTGGTCGGGCTCGGCTGCAGGAATTGCAGGTTCAGCAGCAGGGGCGGCGGCGGCAGCGGCGGCTTCCGCCTGGGCCTTGATGATCGCCTCGTCGCGTTCGCGTTGCGCCACTACTCGGGCCTGCTGCAGTGCGTCGGGATACCAGTCCTTGACCATCGTCATGGCGGCGATGTCGCGCTGCCGGTTCGCCGGCAGCACGAGCTTCTGCGCCTTGAGCAGCGCGTCGCGCGGGCCACTCGCTTCGAGGCTCACCAGCAGCTGGCCCGCCTTGTTGGCGATGGCCGCCTTCTCGTCGCGAGTCCAGTAGATGTGTTTCGGGGTTTTGGGCGCGTTTTCCGAGGTCGGAGCTGGTTCGGTACCTTGGGGCTCCTGATCGGCCGTTCCTGGGGCTTCTAGCGCCTCCAGCGGCCCCTTCAGGATGGGCCCGAGCCATGGCGCCTTGGCGATCGTGTCGATGTCGCGGCGGCGGGCCTTGGGCAGCACGCGCTGGGCGGCGGCGATGATGCCAGTCAGGCTCTTGATCTTGCCTGCCTGTCGCACTTTGATCGCCTGGTTGGTAATCGCTTGCCGTTCTTCGGCTGTCCAATACACGTGCGCCATCGTTCTCATCTCCCGGGTTGGTTAATTGTCGGTCATAACCCGACGTGGGAATGTATTGCCATAGTCTGCTAAGTATCAGCAGAAGCCGCAAGGCGCGAAGGGTAATAGATTGCCAGGGACAAACCCGCAGGCGCGGGCCGTGCGGGCCTTGGCGGGGGTGGTGTGGATCGAGTGGGAGGCGTGCGCGGCGCGCAATGCTTTGTCGCTCGCGGCGCGCCGAACGTGAGCTTCAAGCCGACTTGCGGCTTAGGGGTAAGCGATAACGACGCGTTCGCGCTCGCCGCGCCGGCGGGCGTCCAGATGATGGGGTGGAGCCCCGGCCCGATTTTCCAGGGAATTTTCCAGGGAATTTTTCGAGCAATCGACAGGCATCGGCAGGAACGCCGTTTTCACTCTCATAGGTGGGGTGCCTGTGGATGCCTGCTGATAACCGTCCCGATTGGTTTCGAGTCCCATTAGCCACCCCACCTCTACGCCCGGTAAAGCCGGGCGTTTTTCATGGTCTGGGGAATTCCTGGGGAATTTTCGGGTCGGCGCCCGCTGCCTGGGCTGCCTGGGCCGCGCCCAGCGTGCGTTCGAGCTTGGCCATCTCGACCTGGTCGCCCGCGCCAGGAATCCACTTGGCGTAGGTGCTGAGAAACACCTCGACGCTGTGGCCCATCTGGCCGGCGCAGAACGCCGGGGTCATGCCCGCCATCAGCATCATCGTCGCGTAGGTGTGGCGGGTGTTGTAGGGCTCGCGGTAGCGGATGCCCAGGCGCTTGAGGGTCGGCTTCCAGAACGACCGGCCGTAGGGGCGCACGCCCTCCCAACGCACGCCGTAGCGCGGATCGTGGAACACGTGCCCGCCGGCCAGGGAGGTGTGGGCCCGCTGGCGCGTCAGCGCGGCCAGCGCTCGGCTGTTGAGGTGCAGCCGGCGCGCCGTGTCGGTCTTGGTCCGGTCGACCTCCTCGCCCTGGACGACGCCTTCGACGATCGAGACGTAGCCTGAGCGCAGGTCGACGTTGGGCCAGCGCAGGCCGAACGCCTCGCTGGTGCGCAGGCCCATGTAGAACTTCGCCTCGGTGAAGTTGACCACCTGGGCGTCGTAGTGCGCGGCCATGTCGGCGATGATCAGATCCGCCTCGGCCTGCGTGAAGGGGTCGATCTCCGGCCGCTGCCACTTGGCGCGCGGGATGTTCTCGGCCGGGTTGTCCGTCAGCAGCTTGTCCAGCACCGCGAGCGCGAGCGCCTCGCGCAGCACGCTCACGTAGTTGTTGACGGTCTTGCCCGACAGGCGGCGCTTGGTGGCCAGGGCGAGCAAGAGGTCGCTGGTCTTGAGGCTGCGCAGCGCTCGCTCGCCGAGCGGCATCTTGGCGCCTTCGGGCTGGGCGTTCGACCAGAACGTGACGGCCGACTTGTAGCTGTTGTGTGTACTGGTGGCGATGCGCTGGGCGGCCAGCCAATTCTTCAGCTGGGTAGAGAGGGTGGTCTGCGCGGCGCCGGCGCCGCTGGCCGGGAAGAATTCGGCCATGCTGAACCGGTCGTGCGCGATGGCATCGCGAATGTCGTCGGCCAGGCGCGCCGCGTACTTGATGTTGGCTGGCGTGGGCGCCATCGGCGCGCCGTCGACCATCAGCGTGCGCTTGATGGGCGTGCCGTCGAGGATGAATGTCAACCGGAGCGAGTTCTCGCGAATCTCGACGCCCTTGGTCTTGGCCTTGGTCATGGCGGATCTCCTTCACTGATCGGAACCTTGGCGCGCTCCAGCACCTTGCGGAACCATTTGGCGCCCCCGAGGGCGTGGAACTTCTCTCTCTGCTCGGGGGTGGCGCGGATCGGGATGATGACCGACTCGACGCCTTCGGCGATCGGCTTGCGGCCTTGCCCGCGGCCGGCGCCGCCGCGCTTGCTCTTGGGTTTCGCTTCCGTCATGCCGGGGAGATGGTGAGCGCGACCAGCAGCAGGTGGAACACCGGCTTGATGGCGTCGCTGAAGGCCAAGGTGATGAGCGTGATGCCAACCAGGGCGGCGGCCACGCGGGCGGCGAGGTGGACGAGCGGCTTCATGTGGACTCCCGTGCGTTGCTTGATTGCGTAATACAAGTATACCACAATATGTCGCACGAAATCAAAGATCGACGCCGAAAGTGTAGTCCAGCGCCGGAGCCGTCTCGCATCGTCAAATGCGAATTGCGAGTCGTATTTGGCTCAATGCCGCCCGCCTTCGATCCACGCCTGGTAGCCGCGCATGCTGATGTAGAGCCGGCCGTCCGGCGCACGGCGCCACTCGCGGCCCTCCACCCAGACGCCCTCGGAAATCTTGCAGCGGATCGCCTTCTCGGTGAGGCCGGTAGCCGCCGCCGCCGCCTTGATCGTGACGTAGGTCGCCAGCTGCACCGGCGTGTCGTTGCTCTGCGGGCTCATGGCGTCAGCTCCAGGGCCGGCAGCAGCTTGCCCTCGGCCACGTGTTCCAGCACGGTGCGCCCGCTGGGCAGCAGGATCTGCCCGAGGAACGCGCCCTCGAAGGTCAGGATGCCCGTCTCCACCGCGGTGATCTGGCCCTTGATCCAGTCGCGCAGGATCGAATAGACCGCCACGCTGGCGATCTCCATCGCCTTGCGCTCGGCGGCCAGGCGCTTGTCCTTGGACCGGCCCGCGGCGATGTCGGTGTTGTAGATGGTGGGCGGGTGCTCGCGCAGGTAGGCCGCCGCGTAGCCGCGGATCGACGCCTTGACGCTCACGGGCCGGCCGCGGTATTCGAACTGCACGAGGATCTCTTGGGCCACGTCGTCGGACATGCTGCCGAACTTCGTGCAGCCGAAGGCGCGCAGCAGCTTCTGAATCTCGCCGAGGGCGCGCTCGCCGCTGGTGGCTTTCTCGTAGGGCAGGGGCATGATGCCGATCTCCTCATGGGGTCGCGGGCTGCGCGTGCATGACCCGCTCATGGTCCGCCAGGCCGGCGCGCTTGACCAGGCGCCCGCACTTCTCGCAGCGCACCTTGCGGCCTGGCAGGCCCTGCGTCTCGCGCTCGCCGCAGTCCTGGAAGAACTGGCCAACGCGTTGGATGTCGCGGCCGGCCTGCCTTCGCGCGCGCGCGCAGATCCCGCAGACCAGCGGTACGCCGAACTCGTCGCCGCCGATGTAGACGCCGCAGCCCTCGCAGTACGTGCCATCGAGCATCCCCTCGGCGATCTCACCCATGCTGATCGAGGAACGCCTGCGTGGCGTCCTTCGCCTCGGGCTTGCCGGCGGCACCGCCCACCTCGCGGAAGTCGGGATCGAAGCTGGCGTCGACCACGTCCTCGTCGCCGAACGGCAGCGACGTCTCCGAGGGGCCGCTCAGCGTCGCCATGACCTCGCGCTTGAGCATATGCGCGAGGCGGTCGATGACCGGCACGTGCTGGGGCGGCACGCACTGCACCCGGAAGACCAGGTGGACCGTGCCGCCTTCGAGCGGCTCGATCTTGAGGTTGTTGATCCGGCAGTCGCGCAGCACGATGTCCGACTCGCCGCCGATGCCGTAGGCCAGCGTGAGCGTGCGTCCGCTCAATTCCTCCACCCAGCGCAGCGCGTCGAGCTGCGGCCAGCGCAGGTTCGGCAGGTCGGGCGGCTCGCCGAGGGCCAGCTCGCCCTGGTCCTTCGCCGGCTGGTTCTCCAGCTTGCAGAACAGCATCCGGCGCAGCTGCGGATGGAACAGGTCCAGCACCGCGTTGCCGCAGTCCATCGAGAACTTGAGGTCGATGGCGGTGACCAGGTCGTCGCCGTGCTGCTCGCTGCGGGTGTTGAGGTGTTCGAGCACGACCGGCGTCGGCTCGGGGAGGGAAAAGCGGTTCACGTCGTGTGCTCCTTGTTGAATAAAAAGCGGGCGCCCGATTGCTCGGGGGTTTGAGGCCGGAGTTGCTAGGAGGGTTGCCGGCCTCGGTCGCCCTTGGAAAGCGCGGCCCCGCTAGGAGGCGGCCGCGGTTCGCTCGTGCGCTCTAGTCAAAGTCCTGATCGAAGCAGACGACCACGTCGCCGACGATCTGGTGCGTCGTGCCCGGCTTGCAGTTCGCGTGGTACAGCGCGGTCGCCTTCGGGTTATCCGGCTTGAGCGCGCGAGTGGGGCGTAGCTCGTGGTGACCGTCGCTGTGCACAATCGTCTCGGTCTCATAGCCCGAGTCATCCAGCACCATGACCTGCAGCGGATACCCGAGGTGACGCAGAGAGACGGTGTCGAGCGTCCGCGCGCCGATCAGCGCGTGGATCTCGGCCATGGTCGGCGACTTGTCCAGCCGCACCTCGGTGCCGTCGCAGCGGATGATGCGGGCCGTCATTCCACCTCCTCGCGGAGCTTGAGGTGGTGTCGGCATCCCTTGTTCATTGCCTCGACCATGCCAAGTCCCCACACGCGGGCACCGCCGCGCGCATAGAAGGCAGCGGCACGTCCCGATGCATCGAGCAGCCCCTGATATTTGACGCGCAGCACGCGCTCTCGCCATCGGCGCTCGGTCAGGCTTTCGTCGTCTGGCAGGTGCGTCTCGATATAGAACAGGCCCTCGAAGATGCGCTCATGCAGACGGTTTTCTTCGCACACCTCGATGATGAGAGGCCACACCCTGGCGACCGCCTCGCGATTGGACTCGATCGCGCGGAGCAGGGAGGTCAGACATGCGACGGTGGTCGGACTCGCGGCTCCGCTCGCGGTCCGGCCGGAACTTTCGATGAGCGAGTTGGCGTAGACGATGATCTCCTTCCTGCACGCGAGGTCGGGCCGCCATTTCTCCATCGTCGTCGGCATCCGGCGGTTGGAGTTCACGTCACTGAATCCTTGCGCCTCCTCCATGTTGCTCTGGGTCTCGAACACGAGGCAGGGAAGCTGCTGGATGTCTTCGCGCTTGCACGCCGCGAGGACGCGGTGCTGTCCGTCAATCACGTAAAACCTGTTCGTCCCGATGCGCTGGGCCACCAGAATCACGCCACACGCGATCCATGACCAATCGCGAGCTAGGCGCAGGACCCGGTCGTTCCTCGCATCACGCTGGTAGGTCGCGTCGACCTCCAGCATGTTCTTGTCGAGATGACAAAGGCGTCCCGGCTTGCCGCGGGTCTTCCATTTGTATAGGTCGATCTTCGACAGGCCCCGCGCGGAAAATTCGCCCGTCGCCCGCTGTTCGTCTCTGATGTTCATGCTTCGTCGCTCCACTTGCCGCGATAGACGGTGATGAGGTCATCGAACCGAGCCGGCCCGAGCACGCTGCGCGCCTCATCGAGCACGATGCTCGCGGCCTCTGCGCCCGGCGCTTGTTGCACGGCCTCGATGTATTGCTCGAAGGTGCGCGGCTCCATCGGCGGCTCGTCGCGCGGCCGGCCGTCGTCGTCATACTCTTCGGGCCGCGGCGCCGCGGCGCCGCCGGCGGGCGTGGCCTTGCGCGGTCGACCGCGTTGCGGCGCGGGCGCGGCCTGTGGCGTCGGGGGAGCCGCCGGCGGATCGATCTCGCCGGTGTCCGCGTCGACGTAGGGCGGTGGCACGAATGCGTTGTCGATAGCCTCGTGCACGCTGAGCACCTGCTGGCCGCGCGTGGCCGAGTCGTCGAGCGCCAGCGCCATCGCGAGGTCGGTAGACTTCGGCAGGTATTTGCAGATCCGGCGCAGCGCGGTCTTGCGCGCCATCTCGCCCCAGTCGGAATCCCAAGGCGTGGTCTTGCCGTAGCGCCTGGCGGTCTGCACGTTCTGGCTGCGGTTCTTGATGCGCTCGATGTCTTCCAGCGTCATCAGCTCGGCGTGCGAGCCGCCGCCCTTCAGGCGCGCGACCGCGTAGACCAGGCGCACTGGGCCCGGGTCGCCGTTTAGCCACGGCTTGTGGCGGATGCCCGGCTCGGTGCCCCACTGGACGTCGAAGTCGTCGCGCTCGTAGACCAGGTGGGCCGAGATCGAGTCGACCAGGCCGGAGCGCCGCACGAGTTCGAGCAGGCCCTGGTAGCCCAGCTGCAGCGTGCACACGTAGCCCTCGTCGCGCTGGCGATAGGGGATGAGGTAGCACTCGCCCAGGATGCCGGGGCGCAGCCCGAGCTGCGACGCCTGGATCACGCAGGCGAAGACGGACGCCGGCTGGCACTCGGCCAGGCGCGGGTTGATGCGAAAGCAGGTCAGCGCGACCCGCGTGATGTTGTCGGCGTTCAGGTGCCGGGGCAAGGCGCGCGCGATCTCGCCCTTGTAGGCCTCCAGCATCGCCGGGAAATTGTCCGGGCGCGGCTGGCGCAGCGAGCCGGCGGATTGACCGGCGGCGACGTCGCGCAGCGTGGTGGTCGGACGTGGGGTGGTGTTCATTCGTGGATTTCCTCTCGTGCTTTCAACATGGCGTCAGCCATCAGGTAGGCGGCGCTCGCGTACCGCTTGCGTGCGCTGTCGTATTCCTCGCAGCTCGTGGCGTCAGCTGCGATGAACGCCGCCACCGCCGCCGTCGCGATCTGGTCTCGCAGGACGGTGAGGTAGGTGCTGGCGCGGTGGTGCTCATCCATGACCGGCCTCTCAGTCGGACATGGCCCAGGCGGGCAGGTCGATGAGCTGCACCTCCTGGCTGTAGCTGGGCCAGGTGCCGCGCAGCAGGCACTCGGCGTAGGTGTCCAGGTTGCGGCGGTAGTCCGTCTTGCCCTGCGCGCGGCTGCGGTCATCGAGCATCAGCGCGCTGGCCGCATAGGGGTACTCGGACTCGACCGCGACGAACACGAAGCCCATCACGGCGTCGCCGCTGGCGGCCTGGTAGCCGTCGCTGTAGAACGCGTCCTGCACGTGGTAGCGCTTGCGCGCGACCTGCCGGCGGAACTCGTGGGCGCTCGCGTCCGCGTAGGTCTTGACGTCCAGCAGCACGACCGCGCGCGGGCCGTAGCGCGCCACCCAGTCGGGCCGGCACCGGCACAGCACGCCGGTCTGCGGGTCCACCCACATGGCCGACACCTCGGGCATCCCGCGCGTGAGCGCGTCGTGGATGTCGTGCAGCCGATGCACGCTGTCGGCCTGGCGCATGGCCACCTCGTACTGGTGGCCGGTGATGACGGTCTTGCCCTGGTTCAGGCTGTTGAAGTCGCGCCACCAGGCCATCGCGTTGACGCTGTCGGGGCTCGGCTTCGCTGCGTTCCACTGCGCCTCGGTGGGCCGGCGCGGCGCGTTCGAGGGGATCACGACGTAGCGTTGGCCGAACACGTGCGGCTCCAGGATCGCGCAATGAGCCAGCGTGCCCTCAAGCTGCCCGGCGCGATCCTTGGGCGTCGGCCGAAGCGGATCGCGGTGCAGCGCGTAGTAGTGCGCCGGGCTGCGGTTGATGTTGTCCAGGCCGGTCTTCGAGATCCCCACCATCGCGTGGTAGGCCTCGATCTCGACGTCGTGGCGAATGCCCGGAAAACCTTCGGGCAAGGGCTCCGCTAGCCCGGTCTCGCCGACCGGGCGCTCAATGATCTCGTTCATGACCCGCTTCCTGCGCTAGCCCAGCGCGCCGGAGTCTCGCGACTCGACGACATGAGCGAAGAAGATCCACGCCTGCTGCGCGGTGCCGTAGGAAACGGGATGGCCCTTCAGGACGACACGCTTGTTGCCGACGAAGCACTCGTAGCGATGCGTCGGCGAGCGGCGCACGCTAGCGGTCGGGACCGCCGCCAGCACCAGCTGCTTGAAGTTCGGGTCCTTCTGTCGAAAGCGCGCGGTGAAGCGGCCTGCTTCGACGTGTTCGAAATGGGCGAGGGCCTTGGCGATGTCGTTGACTGCATCGCTGTTCAGGCCGTCCGAGCAGATGGCGAACGTCTCCATTTTTTGCCGTACTCCCGTTTGATTTTTGACAGCGCGATGAATCGGGCTGATGGATCAAACGTAGCAACGGATTGCGCGCCGTCAAGCAAATTTTTGCCTGAAGGGGCATTCGGAAACGGCCATTTGCGCGTTGGTGTAGACGCGCGAGCGCGCGGGAAAACCCGCGCTGGGAGAGCGCCGGGGACTAGGCGTCCAGGTCGTCTATCTCGGTCTGCTCGCGGTCTAGGAACGCGCGTTCCACCGCCTTGTGGAACCGCATGCGGGCCACGCTGTCATGCAGCAGCTCCCAGGGTTCGACCTCTAAGGCGACCGCCAGCTTGTGCAGGTTGGACAGCGTCCCAGAGGGACAGCTCATGCTCGTGCCGCTGTGGGTGACGCGGTTCGAGGGCCGCAGGAAGTTGCCCACCGTTCGAGGCGAGACGCCGCTGGCGCGAGCGAGCGCGCTCTCGGACATTGACTGCGCGCGCATCTGGCACTCCAGGTTCGCGGCGATGGATCGAAGGAATTGCGAGACGTTTCGATTGGTCATGACGCGTGCCCTCAAGGGTCCCCCATTCTTAGGGGGTCTAGTAACGGATTCCCATACCCCCCATTTTGTACGCAGAACCATGACGACGCCAGGGAGTTCTAGGGATTCCTCTTGACGCGCGGTAATCCGTTGCTACGTTGCAGAGGGGTGAACACCTTCGCACCCCTCGCCGATCTGCCGCTGGATGAAGACGTCCGGCGCCTGCTTGAGGCCCATCGCGGCCAGTGGAAAACCATCGCCCATGCCTCGGGCGTGAGCTACTCCTGGCTCTCCAAATTCTCGCGTCGCACGATCTCGAACCCGGGATTCGCGACCCTGCAGCGCCTGCGCTTCTGCCTCCTGCAGGCGCCGCTGCCGCCGCGGTTGCCGCCCGTGCCGCCGCCCGCCGCCCGCCTGCCTGCCAACCTGCCCGCCGTCGCGAGTGCGAAATGATCGCGTCGACCTCTCCGGGGGTGACGGCGTGATCGTCGACCCCGACTTCCTCGACCACTGGCGCACTGGCATGGTGGTCGACGCGTTGGCCGACCCGATGGCACCGCTGTACATCCTTCGCCTCTGGGCCCATTGCCAGGAGCGCAGGTCGGACACGTTCGTGATGCCGGCGCGCGGCGTCAAGTCGCAATGCAAGTGCCCGGCCGATGCCGACGTCTTCGAGGCCGCGCTCATCGAGGCCGGCTTCCTGAAGCGCGATGGCGCCACGATCACCGTGCTCGGCTGGTCTGAGAAGAACGCGTCGCTGCTCGCCGCATGGAAGAACGGCATCAAGGGTGGCCGTCCCAAAAAGAACCCAGATGAAACCCCTGGGAAACCCACCGGTAACCCAGCCCGAACCCAGCCCGAACCCATGGGCAACCCAGACGAAACCGATAAGAGAAGAGAAGAGAAGAACTCTCCTTCACTACGTTCAGGAGAGGACCCGGCGCGCAAGCGCGCTACCCCTGCGCCCGTCGAGATCGTGCCGGCCTCGGTGCTCGTGGCGGCTGGATTCGATGCCAAGACCGCCTCGGACTTCATCGCGCACAAGGCTGCGCACAAGGCGCCGCTGACGCCGCGGGCGTGGGCCGACCACCAGCGCGAGGCGCTCAAGGCCGGCTGGACGCCGGTGCAGGCGGCCGAGAAGGTCATGGCCAAGTCCTGGAAGGGCTTCGAGGCGAAGTACGTCCGTGACGAGCACCCGCCGACGCGCCACGGCCCGCTGATCGAGACCTTCCGCCAGCGCGACGAGCGCGACGCCGCTGAGAAGGTGGCCTTCCTCACCGGCCGCCTGCCGGGCAATGGCGCGGCCCGCCCGGCGCAAGCCGACTTCATCGACGCCGAGGTGACCGATGTCACTCCCCGACAGCTGGGTTGATCGGATCTTCCTGCGCCTGGCCACCACCTACGGCCAGGCGTTCCTTCGCCAGTACGACGGCATCGACCTGGCCGAGGTCAAGGCCAACTGGGCGCGCGAGCTGTCGGTGTTCCAGCAGGCGCCCGACGCCATCGCCTACGGCCTGGATCACCTCCCGCCCGATCGCGCGCCGACCGTGCTGCAGTTCCGCGACGCGTGCCGCCGGCCGGTCGAACACACGGCCAGCGCGCCACGCCTGCCGGCGCCTGCGCCCGATCCGAAGGTCGTCCGCGCGATCCGCGAGGCCTGGCGGCCGGTGGGCTCCGGCGGCCCGCGCGCGTGGGCCGATCGGCTGCGCGAGCGCGAGGAGCGCGGCGAGAACCTGACGCTGTTCCAGCGCGCGGCCTGGCGCGCGGCGCTGGCCACCGAGCTGCAGGCCGAACAGCACGAGCCCGAGGAGGCGCTCTGATGGAACTTGTCCTCTACAACGCGATGTGCCGCACGATCGCCGAATGCCATGCGGTCGACGAAGCCCTCGACATCAAGGACAAAGCGCGCGCGCTGGAGGTCTATGCCATGCAGGTGCGCAACGTCGAGGCCGAGCGCAAGGCGTGCGATGTGCGCCTTCGGGCTGAGCGGCGCGTCGGCGAGCTGCTGAAGGAGCTTTCGCGCTCAGAGACGGCAGGCGGTGGCGACGTGAAATCGGCTCCCAAGCGTGCGGAGCCGATCCACCCTTCACCCTATGCCCAGGCGCTTGCGGACACCGGCATCAGCACGCAGAGCGCGAGCCGCTACCAGCGCCTTGCCGACGTGCCGCAAGCCGAGTTCGAGGAAGCGCTCCGCGCGCCAGAGGTGAAACCGAGCACGACGCGAATCATTGCCCAGGCCCGCGATCCGGTGCCTCGGATGAGTGAGGACGCCCTGTGGCTGTGGGGTCGCGCACGCGATTTCGAGCGCGGCGGCTTCGCGCAGATGGACGCGCAGCTGCTGCTGCAGGGAATGACGGACGCGATGCAGGCCGACATGCGCCGCATCGCGCCGGCGATGGCCGATTTCTTCAATGCACTTGCCGAGGTTCCCCATGAGCTTGCGTGAAAAGATCCTCCAGCAGATGGCGCGCGCGGTCGACGAAATGCGCGGCGCGATTCGCATCTCGCCGACCACGGTGGCGATGCATGTGTTCGAGTTCTATTCCCGCAACCCGGGCTTTGATGAACACCTGGCCTACGCCTCGATCGAGCACCTGAAGCAGCTTGCCCGCAGCCTGCTCGCTCGCCAGCATGAGCCCGAGCAGCGCGCTCGCGTCATGCTCGATGAGCAAGGCGACTTCTTCGGCGAGCTGCTGCAGGATCGCTACCCGATCAAAGTGCCGCGTGGTGAAGAGCCGCAGTACCAGCTGCGCCAGTTCATGTCCAACGACGACGTGCAGTGGAACGTGATCCGCATGCGCAAGGTCGGTGCATCGCTTCTGCGCCACGCCGACGCACTGGAAGCCTGGGATCAATCGCGCGGTGGCCATGAGGTGCCGGCGTGATTTCCTTCGTCATCCTCGGCGAGCCCGCCAGCAAGGCCAACAGCCGCGAGTTGGCCACGATCGGCCCGAAGGACGCGCGCCGCACGATCCTGCGCAAGTCGGACAAGGCCTTGACCTTCGAGGACGACGCGCGCCGGCAGATCCCGCCCGCCGCCCGCCAGCGCCTGGTCGGTCCGGTGAGCGTGACGCTGCGGATCTTCTACGCCAGCGAGCGGCCCGACCTGGACGAGTCGATCGTCCTGGACGTCCTGCAAGACCGCTGGGTGCGCACGCAGGTCCAGCCCGAGCGCCACTCGATCGACGCCGAGGGTCGGCACACCATGACTTCGGCCGTCACCGGACGCGTGCTGGTGCAAGCCGGCGTCTACCGCAACGACCGCCAGGTGCGCGAGAAGCACGTGTTCCATGGCATCGATCGCGCCAACCCGCGCACCGAGGTCGTCATCGAGCCGCTGCAGCCGCAGCAGGTGTCGTTCCTTGAGGACGACGGGGTCAGGTCGGTCGCGCGCCCCTTGAAGTCGCGGCCCAACACCGAGAAAGCAACCGCATGAGCTACTCCTTCAAAGTCCGTGGCGTCGACAAGGGCCACACCAAGGATCACGTCGCCGCCGAGCTGCTGCGCGTGGTCGCCACCCAGCCGATGCACCACCGCGACAGCCAGCTCGCGCTGGCCGCCGCGACCGCCTTCATCGACCTGATCCATGACGACGCCACCAAGGACATCGGCGTCACCGTCAGCGGCTCGCTGGGATGGAACGGCTCGTCGCCCGACGAGCAGATCACGACCGGCAACGTCAGCGTGTCGGTCTACCTCGTGGACAAGGACGCTGCCTGAGCCATGGAGACCTGCCCGGATTGCGTGGCCGCCAGCAAGCGGCTCTGGGGCCAGTACAGGGCCGACTGCGTGGTGTGCTCTGCACGGCACATCGCGCGCGGCCCGGTCTGCGCCGAGGCCGCCAAAGCCGGCCGGATCACCTCGCCCTACCGGCGCCAGCTGGAAGACGTCGTGGGCCAGCGGCACTGGTTCGCGCTGCATGGCGTGGTCACCGCCTGGCTCAACGGCCACGCCCACGATGTGGTGCCGACCTGGCCGTACTGAGGATGGGCGTCGCGATGGTCGCCGTCTCGATGAATCCCCGCGTTGAGCTGGTCAGCTGCCGTGACGGCTGCGGGCTCCAAGCCACCGCCGAACAAGCCGAACACCAGGGCTGGACGCTGCTGGCCGTGCAAGGTCGGTGGCGCTGCCCAGCCTGCGCGCTCGCTCTCAGGCGAGCGAGCGAACCCGCCCCGCAACCAGCATCGTGAAGGAGGACTGAACGTGCAGCACGCCATCAACAACGACGACGTCATCCTCAACGACTTGCTCGGCCGCTGGCACCGCTGGGCCTGCGATTACCGGACCGCGGTGGGCTACCCCTCCGCTGCCGCATACCTGGCGCAGTACCGGACCAGCCGCCAGTACGACGACGTCAACGGCGCCCTGGACGGCGACGTCGAGAACTGCATCATGAGCGGCGTGGACGGCTGCCTGAATTCCGTGCCCCAGCCCTACCGCAACGCGCTGCACCTGAACGCGCGCAACCTGGTCACCGGCCTGACGGTCTGGCGCTCGCCGCGCCTGCCGGTCGACGACATGGAGCGCGCGCAAATGGTGGCCGAGGCCCGCGCGATGCTGATCAAGCGCCTGCGCGTCCGGGAAATGCTGTGATCGAGCAGCCGGTCGAGTCGTAATTCCCAGCCCGGCGCTTGACACGCAGGACCGCGCCGAATTACATTTTCGCCCGAGGCCACCAGCCGCGACCACGTCCGACGTGAACGCGGCTTTTTTGTGCCCAATTAACCCGTGATTCGTGGCACAGAAAACGAGCCTGCGGGATTAATTTCACCTATGACGCAGCGCCTGGCCGGCCATGCGGGAATTGCCCAAAAATGCGGCATTGCCCAATTAAGTGGCAGGGCATTCCTAAGCTGTTGATTTGGTGGAAGAAAACCCCCTCGACAGCGCTCTTATCGCAAGGGTGGCAAGGGGTTAGTAGGGCCGATCCCGAAAATCGCGGTACGCAGGGTTTACGCCCCGATGCGAGGAAGTGTCGATTTTCTATGGGCTGGGCCGTCGTTGCGTTGTCGGCTCGCCGGCAGCTCGGCGAAAAGGAAACCCGCCGCAGCGGGTTGTGCCTGATGGCCTGTCAGACCCTCTTGAAAATCCCGGTGCTCTTGACGATGAGCTTCATCTGGTAGCGCAGGGTGGTGACTGCCTTGACGTTGCCGATCAGCGGTGCGACTGCGGCGCGGTAGTTGGCGATCTCTTCGGGCGTAGCCGGGCGGGTCGTGCGGGTGGTCATTGCGTGGGCTCCTTCACAGCCAAAGGGAACTGCTCCCCGTGGCTCGACCCCGCCGCAACGGGGTGAAGTGAGCTGGATGGCCTATCGTGGGACGTCGCGGGTGACGACCCGGTGCTTGCCCAAGCCGGTGTCGATCACCGACTCGAACCTGCACTCAGCCACGCGGGTGCCGGCGGGCGTGTAGCGGTTGATGATCTTGAGCAGGCGGCACTCAACGATCTGGCCGGCTACGAACTCGTTCTTGGTGAGCCAGACCTTGAACCGAAGGCCGATCGCGCCCTTGGCCATCGGCTCGGCTCGTGCGGCCAGCTTCGCGTTCTGCTCGTCCTGGGTCATCGCGTACATGCTGCTCTCCTTGCTGCTGATGCTTTATTGTGGCACAGGAAAAGAGCCTGCGGCGCTAAATGCACCTATGGGCGGACTGCAGCCATCCCAGTTCCTTGATCGGTGCTGGTGGATCGAGGCTCTAGAGGGCCGGACGCGTTTAGAAGCCCGTAGCCGAACTCGAATCGGTGGCTGTGGGTAAGGGTTGGGAGGTCGACGATCGCCGTCTACGCGCCCGATACGCGCGTTGGTTTGGCGCCATAGACCGACCTGCCTGGCCTGCTGGCCGACCTGCACGCCGCGCCCGCCAGCCCACTCGCTCCGGTCCGGTCGCCCAGCCCAGCCCGTCCAGCTCGGCGTCGCCTATCGCTGCTGCTGCACCATCTGTGGCCTGGCCATCGCCGCTGCCCGCCCATCCACCCTGCCTATCGGTGGGGGGCCTGCCGCACACCCTGGTCATCCCCACGCTAGAGCGGCGTCGAGGTGTTGCGCACGTGGCCGAGGGTTGGCGAGGGGGTGGTTTGCAATTGCCCCAGCAAGGCCCATAGGTGGTCCTGCAGTGGGGTCGGTGAGGCGGGCAGGTAGTCCAGGGGTTGCCTGGGCCTGCCGAGGTCCCGCAGGGCCCATCCCGGGCCTCGGCGGGGCATTGACGTCAGAGCCGCTTGGCCTTCTTGTCGATCAGCTCGCGCAGCCAGTCGGCACCGCCGAGCTGCTCGAACGCCTCGCGTTGCGCGCGGTTGCAGCGCACCCGGATCATGTCGTCCCGGTCGCTGGACTTCGAGCCCTTGGGCCGGCCGATCTTCTTCGGCTCGGCGGCCGGCTCTGCCTCCGGCTTGGCCTTCTTCGGTTCGGCGATCATGGCGCGCGCTCCTTCTGCTGTTGCGCCTGTGGATGCAGGCTCGATAGATAACTGTAGCACAAGATAAACAGACCGATTTCCGCGGGCTAAGCATTGATGCGATGCACGGGGTCCTCCCCGAGAGTCCTGCTCGTTGCAGGAAGCCCGCTCCACTCCTTCGTCCGATGCCCTGGTCCGCGCCCACCGTCTGCTGTCGGGCTGGTTGCCGAGAGCTGGTCAAGGTGCCCGGCTACTGCGACGCGCACCGGGCCGAGAACTACCGCGAGTACAACGCCAAGCGCGCTGGCCGCAACCTGCAGACCGACAGGTGGTATCACACGGCGCGCTGGCAGCGCCTGCGCAAATCGGTCCTGGACGCCGAGCCGCTGTGCCGCATGTGCACCGCTGCTGGCCGGGTGACGCTGGCCGTGCTGGTCGACCACATCAAGCCGGTCAAGTTCGAGGGCGAGTTCTGGGACCGTGGCAACCTCCAGCCGCTGTGCAACCACTGCCACGAGATCAAGAGCCAGGCCGAGGGATCGCGGTCGCGGCCGGTTGCGCGTTGAGCAGGTCGTCCTGCGCCACCGTGGCCTGGGCGATGGCCTGCGCCGCGATGTCGTCGAACGTTTGCCATGCCAGCGGCATGACGTCGAAATGCTGCTGGTAGGCCGCGCGGATCTGCTCCAGCGCCTTCAGCAGTCCCGGAGCGCCGGCCGCCAGCGCGAGGTTCGCGCGCTGCTTGGCCACGAGCTGCTCGCCGTTGTGGCGGATGGCCATGAGCCAGCGGCCGTCAGGCGTGAGCAGCACGTACTCGTTCGCGTCACCCTGCTCGCGCACGAGCCATGGGCCATCCGTGTGGGTGATGGTGGTCATTCGTCGTTCTCCTGCGGCTGGGCGCCGGCGGCCATCGCAGCGGCGCGCGTCACACTGAACTGCGCGAGCGAGTCGCCTTCGTTGCCGATGGGGTAGGCGTTGACCGTCAGGTCGCCGGCCTGGCTGACATCGATTCGCAGCGCGAAGGCTCCGACGTTCACCCAGCCCGCGCGCTCGTGCTCGACGCTCTCGCCGTCGAGCCGGCCGTCCAGGCGCACGATGTCGCAGTCTTCGACCTCGAAGGTTCCGTTGGTGCTCATGATGCGTCGCTCCTGTCGATGGGCGCGAACAGCTGGCGCATCATTTCCATGGCCTGGTCGTAGGCCCGATGGAGCTGCACGGGATCGACGCCGGCGCGCACACCGAGGCCATGCCAGCCCCGGTCGTGCACGTAGTCGCGCAGCGCCGTGATGCCTTCGGGGCAGAAGTGCGATTGGCCGATCGCCTGGATGGCGCGCGTGACGATGTCGAGCGGGCCGGCCGAGGCGGGCGCGGCGTCGGGCGTGAGATAGCTCTCGTACTCGTACTCGCCGTCGCCGACCTTGTGGCTCTCGTCGCCGTCTTCGCACTCCTCCTCGGCCAGCTTCATCGCCTGGTCGTCGGTGTCGCAGCCTCCGATCTCGTAGTGGCGTGTGATCTTCTCGACCACGGTGACGCGGTAGCGGCTCATGATGGGCTCCTCGGTTGGGTGGTGGGCTTGTCGGTCCAAGCCGCGAACAGCCTTGGGCCGTACACCCGGCTGTTGCGCGTGATGCGAAGGCAGGCGTGCCAGGTCTGGAAGGAGCTGTAGTCGCCCCACCAGTTCGGATGATCGTCTAGGCGCTGGAAGGCGTCGCCGAGCGTGCTGCGCTGCAGCTCTGTCCTGCGCGGCATCGACTCGAACAGCGACACCACGGACGCCGCGATGTCGGCTGGCGAGGTGTTGACGTCGACGACGCGGGCGACCTCCTTGAGGCCGTCGACCAGCTGCCTGCAGAGCTTGTCGAGCGCGCGCCCGCGCAGCTCGTCGGTGCGATAGCGGCTCACAGCAGCACTCCCTGCCGGGACTCCGGCCTGGCGATCTCGAACTCCGGCACCTCGATGTGCAGCTCGCGCTCGAACCACGCCGCGACCAGGCGGCGATGGCACCAGTTCGTCTCGGTGAACGGCGGCTTCTCGTAGCACAGCAGCACCGGCTCGGCGCCGGCGGCCAGCTCCATCAGCTTGTCGTGCACGACCTTCGGATCGAGCAGCGCCAGCTGTTCGGCGTACAGGCGCTCGTACTCCGGGCGCGTGACGCTGTTGAACCACGCCCCCGGCGCCAGCGGCTTGAAGATGCGAAAGCCTGCCGGCGTCGAGCGCGGCGGGAAACGCGAGATCGACACGCGACCCGGGCCGGTGTAGGTGAAGAACGAAGCGGTTTTCATGGGGACGGTCCTTTCGTTGCCTGGTAATTGATTGTAGCACAGAAAAGTAGATGATGGCAAGGGATCAGGGGCTTGTGAGACACTTCTCGCACCTGGCTGGACCCCTTCACGGTCTGGCTGGGTAGAAGCCCCGGTACCGTTGGCGCGGAACCGGGGCTTCGTCCTTTGATCACGCGTTGGCCGTCACCAGCACCGTGTACACCCCGGTGCCGGAGGACTTGAAGGCGCCCTCGGGCAGGGCCTCGATGGTCCCGCCGCGGCGCTCGATCTCCGCGCGGAACTCGGTGGTGAGGCGGTCGCTGCGGAACGTGACGCCGGCCGACATCACGGCCACCAGGCGACCGCCCGGCTTCAGGAAGCGCAGGGCGTGGAGCACGTGCTTGACGTCCTGGCGGTTGCTGAACGGCGGGTTCATGACGATCCGGTCGTACACCGGGCGCGGATCGCAGCTCATGAAGTCTGTCTCCTGCACGTCGTCGAGCCAGCCCAGCGAGCGCAGGTGCGCCGCGTTGGCCGGCATCTTCTCGATCGCGTCCAGGAACGCGATCCCCTTGAACGGCTGCACCAGCTTGCCGCGCCCGGCGCTGGGTTCGAGCACGCGCATGCCGCCGCCCACGTCGGCCGCCTCGCACACCCGGTCGACGACAGCCGGCGGCGTCTCGAAAAACTCGAACTCGTCCTTCGGCACCACGACGCTGCCGGTCAGGATGATCTGCTCCATGCGCTCGGCGGCGTCGCCCTCGAAGACGTGAGCCTTCGCGCGGCTATTCCATCGGCCGCCGGCGGCCATCAGCACCTTGTTCACGCGCACGTACAGGTGCCGATCGAGCTGCTGCTCGATCACCAGGTGCGGGCCGTTCATGCGCGCGCTGCTCAGCGCGGCCAGGACGTTCGTTTCGATTTCCATTTCGCTCTCCTACTTCGTTCGGGCACAAAAAAGCCCGCGGCTGGTCGTTCACCGCGGGCGCTGGTTGTGGTGGGTATCAGCTGACCGTCGAGGCCAGCAGCTTCAGGGCCTTGTTCTTCATCGCCTCGCCGTCGCCGAACCAGGCGGACGACAGGCGCGTGTCGTCGCCGCCGCGCGTGTGGTCGACATACTCGGTGACGGCGTTGAGCAGGCCGAACGCCGTGCCCTTGGCTTCGGGCAGATCTGAGCCGATCGCGCCGCCGTCGAACAGCGCCATGATCGACTTGAACGCGCGCGTCTCTTCCACTGACTTGGGCGGCTTGACGACCTGGCCGGGCTTGGCGTCCTTGGGCGGCGTGGGCAGCGGCAGCAGCGCCTTCAGGAAGGCCGCGCAGAACGTCTCGTTGACCTGCTGGCGCGCGAGCCGACGCGTGGTGGCGAGGAAGCGCTCCCACTGGTCGAAGACGATGCCCAGATCCAGGCGCACGTCCTCCGCATTGAACTTCGCGTTGTGCGGCACCTTGATGACGCTGCCGACCTCGTCGTGCTCTGAGGCGCCTTGCGCCCCGTAGCCCGCGGCCATGGTCAGCGTGTTGTGGCAGACCACGCGCACGCTGGTGAACTTGGCCGTCGTGCTCAGGCTGGCGTCGTAGCTGGTGGCCAGCAGCACGTAGGGCCGGATCTTGTCCGTTTCGAGCAGACACTCACCGTCGTTGACGCGGGCGAGCGCCCAGATGCGCTTGCCGCCATCGAGCGCGCCGGCCGTCTCCAGCTCGAACCCGTTGTGCTTGATCAGCTCGGCGAAGAAGCCGAGGACTTCGGCCGGCTGGACCACCTGATACCACTTGGACACGATGCCCAGCGGCGCGTGCGTGTCGCTGCGATAAAGGACGTCGCGCTCTGGGTAGACGATGACCCCGCCGTCCGGCTTCATGTATTGCACGGCCGTGC